>Ga0255047_10000536_pt1 | contig 30930 bp, 39 predicted proteins | sample JV7_2_1_MG_FD_183640 | JGI IMG/M metagenome (GOLD analysis project Ga0255047, IMG submission 183640) | Seawater microbial communities from Jervis Inlet, British Columbia, Canada - JV7_2_1 | ecosystem: Environmental > Aquatic > Marine > Inlet | place: Canada: British Columbia | collected 2016-10-06
AGTCCTGAAGGTTCTTCATTCTCCTCGCCCCACAAGGGAGTTTCACCCTGCTTGTCCAGACACACAGAAGACGGCGGATCTGGCAGGGGATATCTACAAGGAGTACGGAGCAGCTATGGACGCTGCTCTGGGAGAAAGAATCCAGGCTGCTCCAGCTTGGATGAAGTGGGGAGCCCTGGGACTTGTCCTGTGGTGGACCTATCCCAAGAACTAGCGTACATGCCCTCGGCTCCTGATCTGAGCCCTTACTTCCCGCTTGTTCTTCTTGCCTATTCTGGTTCCCGTAATGACCTTGATGTCTTTACAGACCGCATGGACCTCAAACTGATTTGATTTGAACATGCTGGGCGGATGAACCACCAGCTTGAACCTCTCTGAAAGTTGGACTTTTTTGGTAGGAAGGTAGCCGTTCATGCGGCACCAGTTGGCTGCGGAGGAGGTTTTCCACCGCTTACCGTAGAACACCACGGCGTGAGTAGCCTTTGGACTCGGTAGCCGAGGAAGAGGCTTCCCTCTCCCGAGATTTGAGAACACTATTTTGTTGTTGCTGGCAAAGGATTGCCACTTCCTCAAAACGGCTTCTACGTTCCCGGTTTCGGTTTCGGCTATGTCCTCTGATCCTATGGCCTCCGTAATGACCTTCCGTTTGGTTCTTATGATCGTGTCTATCCTGTCGTCTACTGTTCCAGAGGCGTGAAGGAACCAGATGTTGGTCTTGTACTTCTGTCCAATCCTTCGGATCCTATCCTCAGCCTGTTCTTCATCTGCGCTTGTCCAGTATCTTTCTACGAAAAGCAGGTGCCTTGCTGCATGAAGAGTAATCCCCTCTTTTGCAGCCTTTGTTCCCAGGAGGACTGGGTACTTGTGGCTTTGAAACCCTTCGATGTATTCCTGCCTCTTCTTAGTAGAGGTTGAGCCCTCTATTACGGCGTGTCGAATACGTTGGAGCCTCAAAGCCTTTGAGAGAGCTTTGACTACTGCCTGATGCTCCATGAACACCACAACAGGTTCTCCCAGCCTTACGGCCCGTGAGATCCAATCGGCTGCTGCCGGAACTTTTGCAACGCCCAGGAGCCTCCTCAAATACCCGAGTTTTGTAAGGGCTTCCCCCGCAAGTATGCGCTGGATTTCTGACTCTCCGTATCCCTCATCCTCCAACTCAGCTCCTTTGTCTCTAAGCCACTCTTCAAACCTGTTATCCGCCTTATCGTAGTTTTCCTGGTGTTTATCGGGCAGCTTTATATAGGCATAGGAGCGCTTTTTACTGGGCACCTGGGGAGCAACTTCTTCCAAAAGCCTTCTAATCATCAAGGGCTTTACCGTTCCGAAAAGCCCTTCCAGTACCTCCATTTCATCTTTGGTGTTGATTATGGGAGTGCCCGTCAGAAGCATAAGGCCTTTGTTCTTGCTGCATACGGAGCGAAGAGCCTGAGATCGAAGGGCATCGGGGTTCTTGGCGAAGTGTGCTTCATCGGCAACGATTGCTTTCAGGGGAAGGCGAAGAAGGTCGTAGGCTCGGGAGTCGAGAAGCGCCCACGAGATGATGTAGAACGCTTTCCCTCTCGGGATTTTTTCGCTTTCCCCCTCTACGATGTGACAACTCCATCCTGGAGCCCACATAGCTGCTTCTTTCTTCCAGTTTCTAAGCACAGAGGCGGGACACACTACGAGCGCAGGAAGTCCCTTTCCTCCTGACTCCACTAAGGACCGCAAAGCTATGATCGTTTTCCCTGTACCTGGGGCACTGGCCAGCAGTACCCTTAGGTTATTCTTCTTGATGCGGTTTATGTCCTGCCTTTGGAAGCCAAGAAGTTTGGGCATAGCACTCAGAAGTAGGAAGAAAGGCTGCGGTAACTACGGGCCTATAATACATAAGACATAGAGGATTCAATGGGTCGAAGAAAAGCTAAACCTAACCCTATCGGCATGCCTCTCATGCAAGGGGTCCAAGCTGTAAAGATAGGGAGGAAGGGTAAGCAGACCCATATCTACGATCCCAACCTAATAGTCAGGAACGCGGACGGTACTATAGTCGCTAAGGGGGCTCCTCTTTGTCTTAGTGGCTTCAAGGGGAAATCTCCAGGATCGTCTCGCTTTAGCCCTTCCCTGTATGCTTCTAATGCTAACTTCATCACTTGCTACAGATGTGAAAAGTTGGCTCAGATGAACCTTCGTCGCAACGGGTCGGTGTTCCCCGCATGAGCAAAAAGATCCCCTACTCCTGCGATGAGCTTGAGGGAAAAGACCTCTTGGAGTGCCGGGACTTTACCCCCTCGGGCACAACTGACAACCGAAGAAAGTACAAGGCCAAGCAGAAGGAGTGCAAGGACTTGGCCGACGCTGGGGATGTGGAAGGCTACAAAGAGGCCGATTGCAAGAGGGAGGGACACATCATGGTCCCAGAGGGCAGAGGTGCCTTGAGGTACGGATACCCCCAGTCCAGAACCCCTTCTCGTTCCGGTAAGCCCTACGTAGAAAGGCTCCAGGATCTTGAAACTCCCCTTACTGCGAGAACGCAGTCTCAGTTTCTGTTTGATGAGGAAACTCAACGACGGGCTGAGAGAAGTGAGGAAGGAAGAAGGGCCAATGATCGCATGATTGAGGCCCTGCTCAAGGAATCCCAGAGGGAGGAAAAGGAGGGGTCTGGCCTACGGCAGGTAACTCTCGTTCCTGGGGAAGAGATGGCGTGGCTTGAGCAGGCCATCCGGGATGAGAAGGATGCAGGGGTCAAGAAGGAGCTGAGCAAAAGGCGCAGATCGCTTCAGGGAAGATTGAAGGGCAGAAGAAAGACTGTTGAGGCTGACCCGGAAAGAATGCTCCGGGGAACAGGAATCCAGCTTCCCGATGTGGCGTATGATTCAGGACTGTTGAAAGCCCTGGGAAAACAGCTTGGCGGTCCTATAGCTTTTGAGCCCACTGGTTTTGGGGACGTGAACAGCGCTAACCCCAAAAGCCCCATCGGAATCCTCGGTCCAACGGGCCAAGTAAGGCCCGGAGGAAAGAGAATAGAAACCCTTTCTTCCGGGGGAAAAACGGTTGAAGTCAGGGAGCTTCTTAGGCGCTTCATATTGAAGCTTTCCCAGCAACCGGGTCTGGTGAGAGAGCTAACGCGGTCAGGAGAAGGAAAAGGGCAGCTTGCAGCCGCCAGAGCCATGAGGAGATGGCTTCTCCAGAACCCAGGATCGGAAGTAGTAGTGGGCTTGAGCGGGGGAAAAGTTGTTAGAATCCCATGGTCAAAGTTGCAGCACTCCATTGTTTCCCCAAAGGCAGACAAACGAGGCCCGCCAGACTACAAAAGACTAAGGAACCTCACCATAGAGGACTTGCCGAAGGCTAGCTCTTACACTCCCAGAAGAAAGCGCCGGGGAAGGCGCTTGAGAAAACTCAGGAAAGCTCGAACAAACCCCATGGCTACTTACGTTCTGAACCCCGATGACTTCACGCACCTGGAACCAGGACAGTACGAGATTCTGCCCTCCCAGCCAGGAAAGGTGGTTTACAAGAACAGCAAGGGACAGCTCAAGGTAACTACAAAGAGCAGGGCTATAGCGTGGCAAGAGTATGGAACCGTTGCTAAGGAAATGAAGCCCTTAGCAAAAGTATTGAGAGAACAAGAGGACGCGGGAGTAAAACTCACCCGTTCAAGAACCAACCGTAAGGAGCCTAGCATGGCCAGACGAAAGAAATCCTTTGACCCCCTTGGCGAACTCATGAAGGAGTTTGGCCCTACTGCCCGCACTGGGAAGAAGATCAAACGGGGATCACCGAAGCGGGGAGGGGGATACTCCGTTGGCCCCTTTGGAGCCCGGTCCTCCATTCCGATCAACCGGCGCAACCCAAAGAAGCGCAAGAGCCGCAAGCGGAAGCCCAGCGAGTGGAACGTACTCTTCGGTGAGATTAGTCGCCGTGCTTCCCAGATTCAGGCTCGAAAAGGTTGCTCCTACAAGAGGGCCTTTGACGAAGCTCGCAATCAGGTTGCTCCTGGCTACCACGGAGGAAAAGCACGGCGAAACTCGCACGGGCCACAGTGGGAACAGGATCTCGGTCCCTACCTTGATGACCATCGCTATGTCCCGGCAAACCGCCGTAACCCAAAGCGGGCAGGCAAGATTCTTACGGCTCGCTTTCCTGCCGAGTGCGCGGTTTGCGGGGAAGAGTTTCAGTCCGGCGTTAGCAAGATTGCTGACAGCGGTCACCGTGGACCTCGCGGCGGTAAGAAGTATGCCCACGTAGAGTGCATCTGATGGCTTTCGCTCGCAGAAACCATCACCTTGTCAAGGGCGAGCAAGTCAAGTGGAGCCGGAAGGGAAGAGAAGGCTACCACACGATTGCGAAAGCCTCTGATAGAGGGGTTGTCACTCTTGTGAGGGACGACAGCTACCGCGTGAAGTGGAAGAAGGGTGCCCTGAAGGGAAGCTCTACTATCATTCCCGACGAGTGGCTGGTTTCTGCGAGGTCTACTTCCCGCTCATGGCCAGGGAACCATTACGAAGGGCTCAGCCCAAAGTATGGGACTCTGAAAGAGAGGCAGGCAGCCCGCAAGAACCCCCGTGCCAGGAAGAATGCCTACCGTCATTCCGATCTCATGCACGTCCACGATTATGAGTTCCCTGTAGGACGCAAGAACCCCATGCACTGGCCCAAAACCATTTCCTCAAAGCTAGGGAAGTGGAAGCAGGTTGAAGCCGGCGACGAATATGCGTCTTACGACCTATCCAAGTGGCTTCCCGGTAATGAAGAATATACCGTTGTTGCTAGCGCCGAGAAAATCGGAACTGTGGGCGGATGGAAAGTTAGTTTCTTCGAGGAATCAACTATGGGCGGGAAGGAGATAATAACGAGCAAGAGTGTTGACTCTCCCCTCTCCGCGATCAAGGCAATGAAAGCCCACTGGCCCAAACCTGCTCTCCTTCTCCCCGCTAGGGATCCCCGGCTGGGAGGCAGGCTGGCTCGCAACAACATGGGCTTCAAGCTTACCGACTCCCAGGGCAGAGAACACGAAGCGGATACTTTCGCTGAATACCTTCAGATGAAGGATGCCATGGGGGGAGGCAAGAAAAAGCGTTCCCGTACTTCTGCTGTACGCCGGACAAAGAAGGCATTTAGTCCTCCCAGGGATCCTACAGCCCTGATTACCGAAAAGCAGGGCTATGGCCTTCTAAAGTGGCTCAGACCCAACGTGCGATGGAAGGATGCTGTTGAGGGAATGATTGCTCACGGCATGACCCAGCAACAGTGGTACGACGCTATTCAGTTGGCGAGCAAGAAGCAGAAGATTCCAGCCATGAAGAGCAGGATAGAAGAGTGGGCCAGGGGTTGAACCCTTACAGCTTGAAGTCGCAGGAGGTCCGTCTACTGGACGTATTCATCTTTGCGCCTTTCATGTTGTACTCAGCATCCCTGATTCCAGCCGAATACAGGGCCGCTCGTACCCTTCTGGCCTTCTTTGGAGGGTCTACCCTGTCCTACAACTGGATCAACTACTTGAAGGCTCAGGAGAGCCAAAGATAGAGTCCATAGCCAGCGGCTGCGGATAGGAACCCGAACACCATGGCGGTTCCTATTTCAAACCAGTCTACCTTCACGGCATTTCGGACGAGTGATGGTTGACGATTTTGGGACCAGACGCGGTAGGAATCACAACGTATGTGAAACGTGCTTTCACTGACTGGTTACCGTTCTGATCGGGCACGTAGAAGGTGTAGGTTCCCGAGTAAACGGACAGAGCCCCCACCTTTTGCCTCATAATCGTGTCGATGGTCCCAAACATGCCGGGCCTTTCGCCCATAAACTCCTTGAAGTAGCCCAGAAGCTGTTGCTTTCCCCTGAGGATGCTGTCGCTGTAGGTAGGAACCAGCACGGCAGAGCGATGGTACAGATCCAGGACAGCAGGAATAGAACCGCTGCTAATCCTTTGCATCCAAGTGTAAGGCAGAGCTGTCACCTTCTATCTCCCTTTATATTTTTTCAATGCCCACGGCACTACAAAAGCAGCGGGAATCACTACCAGAGCAAGAAGACCCATCGCTTGCAGAGGAGTCCTCTCCGCCTTCTTCCTTTGTGGAATGAGTCCCCGTGCCTGCTCTGGAGTCAGAGAAACCAGCGAGGGCAGGAACTTAGCGGTAATGACGGGCTGTGCCATGGTTAGCTTCGCCGCCTCCACATCCAGTATCCGAGTCCGCCCAGGACTCCCAGTCCAGCGAGGATAGCAAGGGGATTGACCTGAGGCTCGCCGTTCAGGGCGTACTCAACGTCTTCTTGGGAAGCGACATCAAAGCCGTTCTGAACGAAGGGAGTTGGCCCTCCCCCAGGCAGCGAAGAGAGAATCCCTGGCCCCAGGGCGTCTCCTCCTTTGAGCTTCTTTTTAGCTTCGATCTCTGCTGATCGTTTGCGAAGAGCCTCTGAACGACGGGCAAGCCTCTCTGCTCGCCTTCCTCCTCCCTTACCCTTCTCTTCCAGCCTTTCGATTCTCCCCTCTTTCCTTCCGGCGCGTCGAGTCTTCCTCTCCACCCTTCCAGAATAGTGCCCTTCATGGCCTACTCCAGAGTAGCCACTAAATGAATGTGTTCCGATACCTCTCACGACGCCTCCCGGCATATAGCAAACAAAAGGACTGGGACTGGCCATCTTTCCCTCAGCTCAGTGTACTTATGAGTTTATTGAGGTGGGAGAGGACAGTCTCCCGCATCTGCTGCTTTTGGGACATTTTGTATGCTACAGAGCCCTGAGGAAGCGTGGTTCCTCCCAGGGGCTCTACTGGTCTCCCACCGTGCGTAAACGCTTCAATGGTTATTTCTTCTTTGGTCCCTGGCCAGGAGCCCGTCCACGCTGGAACCTCTCTTTGCTTGTTGGCAATCGTCCCTATCTTCGTAAACCCTCTTAGAGCGGAGTTTTTGACGGTGGTGACATAGCCCTTTGGATCTGTGATGAAAGCATCCAGGGCTTGTGCAAGGTTCTCCTGCGTCCAATCGTCAGGAGAGATCAGCTTCCACATAGGGTTGTAGCTCATTCCGTATTCTGTCAGTTGGGGCTCAAGAAGCCAGATTAGTCCCTGGGACACGTCCTGCCAGTTTTCGGGGCGTCGGCCCTCGTTTTGGGCAAACGCTATTTCCGCCGATTGGACTACACGGAGGAGTGAGCCGTAGTAGCCAATCATTTCTGCTTCTTGAAGCAGTTTGGGGTGTTGATGCCAGCTTCCCCAGCCGGTCCTATCTCGGAAGTATTCCTTGGTTACGTGAAACACCAAGGGGTTGTAGGTCTTGTAGACCTTCCATTTCCTTGCCGCTTTAGAGAGGGTTGAACCTCCCGAGAGGGCAATGATAAGCTGCCTTACTTGGGCCTCAAAGACTTTCGGAAAGAAGGTTGGGGAACCAGCAATATCCTCTCTCCCGATAGGCCCCACAAGGCCAGGACGGTTTAGGAGAAGAGCGTAGTACCAGAAGAAGCTGGTGGCCGACTGTGCAGGGACTTTCTGGGAGGGGTTTTTCATGCACAGGTCAACCAGGACCTTTGCACAGTCTGTTAGAGACTCGCTGGAGATCATCCGCGTGAATGATTGGAGGGTGTCCTCCAACAGCTCAAGCTGTTTTGGGAGCTTTAGCTGGGTCCAGTGATACCGCTTCGGGACTGCTTTCCTTCCCTCTCGGACGGTGATCTCCACATAAAGCTTTTCGCCCTGGACCTTTTCAAAATAGGTCATAAGGCCCTGCAAGAGGTTTGGAGAGTCTACGCAGGTCTGGAGAAGTTTCCCTACAGGCTGGGCCAGCTTGAGAGTTCCCTTTGTTTTTTCGGTACTTACGTCGATGAAGATTTGATACAAGCCCTGGAAGTCGTTGGAAAGGAACGCGGTCTTCTCAAGGTATGCAGAGTACTGTACCGCTTTGACAACGGACTCAACTCCATCCCGAAAAGCATCGTGAAGAAGGCCATAGCCTGGGGCATTTGTTTCGATGCTCTTCCCGAGCTTATACAGATCCCGCATTTTCGGTTGAGCCCATTCAACGCGCTGCCTTGCCCTGTCAGCACTAAGAGCACTGTCTCCTCCAAGGAGCTTGTGCCATGACAGGGCATTTCTAAAGGTTCCTGTCACCCTGCGGATAGCGTCGTTCGCAACTTTGATTTGGGTCTTGTCGCTTTTCGTTAGACAAGGCGCATCCCCAAGTTCTGGGTCTGTGGAATCCAGCACTCGCTGAAGCTCTCCAGCCTCTTCTGGCACCCACGAGTAGAAAGGGTTGTCTCCCTTCGTTGTGTAGGGGGGAAAAGGCGAAAAGTCTTGTTGGAGCCTTTGCCTGAACGGGTCCATGCTTCTCTGAACGACAAAGCCTCTTACTGTGCCGTCAGGCAGTTGAAGAAGGACTGCATCATTCTCCTCCAGCTTTGACCCGGTACTTATACCCGGAGCAGGAAGCCTGCTGCGGGGATGCAAGTTCTGAGACACCCCCGCTTGCTGTCTCCCCATGCTGCCGTCTGACCTTGTAATCCATCTCTTTCGCTGCCTGACGTTGGCAGGCCTTTGCTGAGTAAGGGCCACTGCCTTCACTCCATCAGGCAGAGTCCCCGCCCACTGCTGGTTCCAGGGGGAAATCTTGGTAGTGGCTTCCTCTGGATTGATTCTCCTGGCCTCTAAAGACAGGTCACCCGAAAGCTTTTTTCTTCCCTGCCTGTACGTAGCCATAGTAGCCAAAACATGGGGGTCGATATTTTCGTCCAGCAGGAGCTTCAGGTCGGAGTATTTCACCCATACTGGGTAGGTTCGCTTCTCCGACTTGATGGCAAGGACATAAGCCTTCCCGTCAATGGGGTTTCCGCACTCTGAAAGTCGGTCGGGCGCGGAGCGGGGCCTATCAGGAACGATCTTGAAGGCAGCTTCTTGCTGATCGACCTGCTCCGGGAGAGGCAGGACACGAATAGGCTTAGGAGCCTGTCTCCTTGCTGCCCTGGCTGCGGCTATCTGCTTGGCTCTCCTCTGCTTCCTTCTCTGGGGCGGCTCTCCCTTGGGGACGGTCACTGGAACGGAAAGAAGGGCCTTTTGAAGCGCAATGGCTTTAGCCTTGGAAAAGCTCGTTTTGGGGTACTTTCCGGTAGATAGTTCCCCTAGCGCCTTCTTCAGGGCTGTGATCGTTCCCTTGATTTCAACGGCGCTTCTCTCTGCGTCGTGTATCTTGCCTTGGTATATTGCTTGCGGGCTCCGTGGAGTAAAATCCACATCTGCCATAGTCTTATCGACTTTTTCAAACTTTCTAAGGCCGTAGTCGGCAATGAACTCTTCTTTTACCTTGTGAATCTTCTTCTGCGCCTGGGCATTCCTCTTCAGGGCCTGTTCTCGGCCTTTTATTCTCTTGATCCGATCCGTATAGAGACCCTTGGCATAGACAAGCCACTCCTTCTGGGGTAGCTCCGCTGATTCCCGAGTCGTAGCTTCTTCGGGAGTAAGGGACTCACCTCTCATCCTGGCGTAATATGCGGCCTCTCCCCCGGACATGGAGTCCGGGTTTCTTCTGACGCGGGGGTTGGACCTCACAGGGCGCAAGTCACGGGCTGACCTGCGTTCCCCGGTCTTTCGATCATCAAACTGAACGTCCACCATACCGGCTGGGCGGTTAGCTTTTATGGTCCCCATTCTTCCGTTGAAGAGAACCCTCTGGCCTGGGCGCAAAGCCATGCTACTGACTCGCTGCTACAACACACCGGACATTGAAAGGCCCACCCGCTGCGGGGCACTGAACTTCAAGCGATAGGACGTTCGCTACTACTCGGAAGTTGAAAAAGGCGGGAGTATTCAAGAATATGGCGTTCGGGGTGTTCAGTCCCAAAAGATCAGGCACAACTGCACCGCCGAGGGTGATGTTGCTGACAGCAAACTGAGGAGCAAATGTCACCCCCAGCCCCCCTCCGGTCTGCTCGATCCAGATGAAAGCATTGGGCAGATTATTGCACTGAATCTGCATCGCGTTTCTAACAGTAAGGTTATCGCCATTGGCCAGAGAAAACGTCCTATCAAGGACTGTCTGCGCTGACGCTACGATCTGAGAACCGGTAGTTGGTAGTCTTACGAGAGGCATTAGTAGTACGCCGCCTCCCAGTTGATGAGAGGAATAGGTGTAGCTGGAGGAACCGGCAAGGGGAGCGGCCAACTGGCTACATCTTTGGTAAACGTCAACTGCAACGCCCAATACCTAGCAGGGGTGCCCCCTTCTCCCAGAGGAGCGAAGACCAAAACTACGCTGTCGGGCTGGCTCACTCCCAGCATAAAGTCACTGGTAATCTCTACCGGAGCAGTAACTCTGACAACCGTGTTGAGGGCTGTTCCAGGGGGAACGCCAGGATTTGCCGGGATTACAGCAGGAGGAGCTTGATGCATACGAGCGTACTTGATGTTGGAAAACTCGTCTGACTGGACAATCATGGTATCGAGGACATTTAGCGCAGAGAGCCCATGAAACTGCATGTAAAGGCGTGCCCTTGTACTCCAGATGGGCACTCCAAACTTTGGCCCTCCTATAGAGGAGCGCAAGTCTGGGCGAAGGTCGAATACAGGCGTCCTAATGATACTGGTGTACCGAGCTGCACCGCCTGCCGCAGTCCATAGCAGGTTCTGCATCTCGCAAGTCCACAACGGAACGGGCATACCTGCTTGGGGAGCAGGCATGGGATCCGTTCCGTTGGGATTCCAGTAAAGGTCTTGGGACACTATCGCCGTCCGGGAGCCGAGAAGTTCCTGGGTCCGCGCATTTCGAGACAGACAAAGGTGATGTCGATTCGCAATGCAGCCTGTAGAGGAGTGATACCGCAGATCAGGGACGCTCCCTGGTCGATGTTGTAACCGTGCCCACCAATCTCTCCGGGGTTTTGCATGGTTCCTACTACTTCGTCAGCCAGTCGAGCTTGAGTCTGTAGCCGGTCACCCGTAGTGTACTCGGTGCGAAACAGGTACTGAAGGTTCATATTGGTGTTGTTGAGGGAGTTGGCTCCACTCAAGTTAGCCGTGAGAACAGACGCGCCGTTGATGGCGATGAGCCTACAGGGGATGTCAAACTGCACAGTCCGAGTAGCCTCCTGGTTGACCGCATAGTCAGGGTCTGTTCCGATGATGCCAGTGCTGTAATAGCGAACCTGATAGCCTACTGCCGGGTTGGTACTGTACCAAGGAGCAGTCGGGAAGAAGGGGAACCGCACGAACGGGGTCTGGCCGGGTCCGCCCAGTTGGTCCGAAGTGGGCATTGAGATAAGTGCAGAGCGGTCAACCGTCATGGGGGGCCTCTTAGACAGGAAGTTAGAAAGTCCCACTCATCATATCAGTCTCGGATTTTCTGGCCACCGTAGACGAGAGATGAAGGGCTACAAAATGCAAAGGAAAAGGAAAAACCCCGCCAGGAAATCCTGACGGGGTTTTTGAGTGCGTCCAAAGGACAGAACCGAAGTTCTTTAGCCAATCTCGATGACTGACTTGTAGTAGCCCAGCAGCACCACTCGAAGAGCGATGGGGGTACCGAGCGCGGCGGTGTGAACACCAAACTGGCATTCCACTGCGAAGGTGGACGAACCGGGGAGAGCAACGGGGTGCTTCCGGTACATCCAGATTCCACCGTTGCCGTTGTTCATGGCACCGAGCGGAGTAGCAGCAGCAGTCGAAGCGATTGCTCCGTACACACCACCACCGGCACCGGCCAGCATCACAGGCGAGATGAAAACCTGAGTTTGTGTGAAGTCCCAAACCAAAATCCCGTTATTGACGACATTCTGGAGGTCGGGAACTGCACCAGCAGCAGCAGCGGCTTGCACGAAAGGCAAGCTCATGTTGCCGTCGAGGGCAGTCATGGCCATGACCTGTGTGGCCACGCCAAAAACATCGTAAGCCTGCCCACTAGGGATGCGGCCACCCTCCTTAAGGTTGGTCTCACTTACAGTCATTCCAGCGGCCCAGCCTTGGCCAGTTTGGCCCAGCGGAGTCGTGAAAAGACGGTTGTTTGTATTGGCGATGGCACCAGCAAGCTGGGTGGTCGAATACAGGGTAATCTCACCAAAGCGGAAGAGATTGGAAGGTTGGTGCTGGGGGACACCGGGAATGGGTCCGGCACCTGGGGTTACAAGCGGATGCATTGTTTTACCTTATTTATTGGAGGAAAGTCCCCCCGGACAACCCGAGGGGACCAAGATGTGAAAGGGTTTAGAGGATGTCGTCGCCAGCAAAGAGCATGGCACCGTAGGAGCTACTGGCTCCGTTGGGACCGTTTGCTCCAGCCGTCACTGCATTCCCACTAACATGCTGGGGATGGAACTCGGGGGCTCCTTCCTGAGATGCAACAGTGAGATTGTAGGTCTGGATAGCGTTCTGACGAAGCTTACGAATGAGAGCAAGACGCTTGCGAGGAGGCATCCCAGCAATGCGTGATACCCGCTTTTGGCCAAGCACCTTGATCATCCATCCCCAGCGATGGCCACGACGGCCTGCAAGATGGGATGCTCCCTGACGGGCTCCACCATGGGTGGCAATCCGCTTCGGGCAGTGTCCAAAGGCCTTCTGGAACTCGGGAGCGCCAGCAATCAGCAGTTGCCCTTCAGTAGCGTCGAAATCGGCACCACTGTAGTAGGCGTCTGCCAGACTTGCATCTGCATAGCTCTGAGAGAAGTTGTCCATCGTAAGAGGACCAATCTCGTAAGCCATCCCGTCGCCATATCCGTGCTCGTGACCGATACCACCGAAGATGCCGTTGTTGTCCAGTGCCAGGGCACCAAAGTTGTCAAGGGCAAGGGCACCGAAGCCACCCAGCTCTTCTTCAGCCAGAGCAAGGTCTTGCTCACTCACAGCCAAAGCACCGCCGCCCCAGCCTTCCTGGGATTGCAGAACGGATCCTGCAACCACCATTCCTGCTGCTGCGGTAGCAAGCAACTGACGAGCCTGACCTTGAGTGCGGGCTGCAATCAAGCCAGTCAAGAGGCCACCAAGAGCACCAATGGTGAACGTGGGAGCCATGTTGACGATGGGAGCAGTCTGGATGGGCAAAGACCAACTTTGGTCACGAATCCAGCGAACACCGTAGTACCCAGCCGCACCAGCCGCTCCGAGAGAGGCAACGTGCATCGCCGCAGGAGCGAATCCTTGCAGACGCGGGTTTTCAAGAGCCAAGGCTCCGAAAACGCCGGGACGAGGGTTGTTCACGAAACGCCCGCGAGCGTCACGAGCTGCGCCGCGACGACCCTTCCGGGAAGCCTTACGACGACCCTTCCGGCTACGACGACTACCTTCTACCTGCCGTCCGTAATCTTTGGCGCTCCAGGGCACAGCGGGAAGTCCGTAGAAGTTCGATTCCCCTGCCTTGAAAGCAGCGATGATCTCCTTGGTACGGGCTCCTTGTCCCTTGCTCTTTCGGATGGATACCCGACGCTTGTTGATTTCCCGGACGCCACCTGGATCGAGAATCTGGTATCCAGTCCGTCCAAAGGCGTCGTAACCAAGGCGACGGTTCTTCTTACGATGCGTGTAGTAACGCTTCGCCTTGGAACCCTTGATCCGGCGGGGGTAGCTTGCCGAGAACTTCCGACCAAACACGTAGCGGCTGGAGGTCTTGTACCCAGGCTTCTTCGCAAACTCACGAGCAATGGCATCGCGGGCACGAGAGTAGGCAGCTTTCTCCGAACGGCTCTGCGGCTTGGCACGCCCAGAAGCGATGTAAGCCATCATTGCCTTTCCATCTCCAGGACGGAGGCGACGGTCACGGCTCTTAGCAGGCTTGCTCTTGTTGCGTTCCCAGAGGGCAACAGCGGCCTTTGGGGACATGCCCTCTTGGACTACAAGACGCGCCAGCTTATTGAAGCGGCGGCGATCATTAGGGTTTTTGAGGGCGAGTGCCATGTTTTTTACCTTTGGTCGAGGGTTCGTGACTAGTATCGCCCCGGAGAGGGGCAGAAAATCGTTGGACATGAGGCTCCTGCCTTTTGCAGGCTTGCCAGTAGACCATCACATCATGATAAAGTTGAAGCAAGGCCCGCGACCCGATACCGTGTGCTACACCCTGTGCTACAAAGGGAAAGAATATGGCCAAACACCTCGTCGGACATCACCTTCTAAGGGTGAGAATAAGAAAGAAAATCTTTGAAGCCCTTAGGGATGCAGCCGAGGAAGAAGCCATCGTGACCGGGGAGTATGTCACTGTGAGTGACTTGGTTAGGGCTGCTTGCTACAACTACCTCCTAATGAGAGAGGCCATGCAAAACCTGGAAAACCTTCCAGATCCCGAGTTTGAAGAGGAAATCCTGATTATCTCTACGCCGATGCTCTAATCAGTCACGCCTTCCACAGGAGCTTTGTAGTTTCCCCCTGCTATCCAGAGTCTTCCTAACGAATCTACGCCCAGAATGGGGTATTTCCCGCTTTCTTCAGCCATCTTATGGATGTAGTAGCTGGGACCGTCCTCTTTCTTGTGGGTATGGTAGACCAGGGCTGTCATAAGACCTACCGGCTTTACCATTACGTTAGGATAATCGGGCCGTTTTCCGTGTCTCCCGCCTGTAAGCACTGCCAAGCTTCCCAAAGATTGGGCAGGCATGTCGTTATTCCGCCAGAACCTTTCTACTACTGTAGGGGCAGCAGAGGGGTCCAGTAGCAAGTAAAGCCGTTGATCGGGATGATCTGGGTCGTAAGCGAGGTGAGAGTTGTTCGCTACAGCGCGAGAAAACTCTATCATCCGGTCCCTTTCTCTCCTCGGATGAACGTGCCGATTTGGGCGGGGAGCACGGAAATGAATCCTCGCCAGTCTACCGCACTCTATCAAAGTCGCTGGATAGTCGTCATCGTCCCAGTCTATAAACTGAGAAGGTTGAATACCCCAATGCCAGTCCTCGTAGAGCTTGTTGCCTTTTTTTAGACCTGATACCTTGTCTTTGCTTACCTCTTCAATCGAAGGCTGGTAACGGCCTCTACTCATGTCATTCTCCTATAGAGCCACGCAGATCCCACCATGGCGAATCCTATCCCAAAGGAGTAAGTAAGCAACTTTACTCCCTTTTCTATCCCTTCTTTCTTCCCCGCCTCAAGCTCGCTCAGTAGCTTCGTCTGAACCCTATCCCTGGAAGCAAGCTGAGCATCTTGCTGCTGGGAGATGCGCTGCTGGTCCTCAGCAGATCTCCTTGAGAAAGCCCCGTCAAACAGGGCGTGAAACTCACCGTACTTGCCCTCTGCAACAGCCCCCTGTACCTTGGTTTGCGCGGCTCTGCCTGTCCCAATCGCCGCTAAACCGGCTGTAATGGCAGCGGCGGGAGCAGTAACTAGGGCTTGAATCCAAGGAGGAGAGAGGGAGGCCGCGCCTAGAGCACTTGCTGCGTAACCGAGTCCTGCCGCCGTAGCGCCAGTTGCGGCAGACGAAATGTTAGCTCTCCTGGTTGATTGCTCAAGGAGAGCCAAACCCCTTGCGCCCCAAGCAGCCTCTTCTAGGTTTTGATCAATGACTGCTTGGCGGATGAACTCGGCTGCATCCTTGAGGTTCTTAGGGGCTGGTTTTCTGGCAGACTGAGCAGCAGAATTCGCCCACCCGATAAGCGTGCTGTCAATAGCCTTAGCCTGTTTTCCCTCAGCTTTGAAGGGGAGCGTTACTATCTCGGTAAAACCGGTGTAGGGCGTTATTCCAGCCACGTACAAGGCATTTACCCCGCCGTGGATAGTTGCTCTTTGCTCGGAATCTATAAGGCGTCCTTTTGGCCTTCTTCCAAGCGCAAGAGGGGTCAGTGCTCGGGCAGCAGTAACTGCTCCCATCTTCTTTCTTTCTCCCCACGGGTACTTTACTTTCCACAGCTTTGCTGCGTTTGCTATGGAGGGGTCAATCTGTTTCACATCCCTAAGGTCCGCAGCCCGACCACCTTTTCGGCCCGCCCGTCTTCGTCTGGATTCAGCTAAAGCACCTCCCTCCTCGGCCTTTTCCAGGAGTTCTTCCGCCCTTTCGGTTTTCCGCTCTGCTCGGACTTCTTTGCGCTCGTCCCACCAGTCGGCAAGTCTTCCGTCGTAGCCTGAGTACTGGCTCTCACACGGCAATCCCTTAGCGCAAGACGGACAGCAACTCCCGCAACCACTATATTGAGAAGCTTGAAACGCCATTATTATGCCTGCGCTTCCTTGGTCTTGGCTCGAAGGAAGCTAAACATCTGGATGAGTACGGCGCTTCCAAGGACGACCACAACAAGTCCTCCTACCTTCCCCGCTCTAAACAGAGCCTCCGTCTCACGAGCTGTCCCTGCCCTGGCCTGAACTGCCGCAAGCTCTGCTTGGATCTCGTTGATTTGAGAAGTGTAGTAGTTCTTCACTACCCGGTTGCTGGCTTTGGCCTTCAGATCCCTGTATTGGGCCAGTCTTGCTGTGAGAATGGCCTCCTTTTCTCGGGGATCTTGCCCTGCAAGGAGGATGCTTAGGGAGGGAGCGGCTTGGTTTAGGTAATCAAGGTACTTGGAATAGTCGTCCGCAGCCGACTCTTGAGTAGGCTCCCCTGAAGCTGGAGCCGACCCATAACTGAAGTCGGAGGGAATAAACCGCACTCTACTTCCAAGGCTTAGTGTAGAGCAAGGCTCCCAGGACAGCCACCGCTCCCAGTCCGAGCCATACCTTGTTGTCGCCCCCCATCCCAGCCAACTGTGCTTGGAGGTTCGCAAGCCCTACCTGCCTCTTGTATTCCTTCTCAGCGGCTTCCTGCTGAAGCTTATACATCTTTTCCTGGTGTTCCAGTGCCGCAGCTTGTTGCTTTTGAGCAGATTTCTGCCCGATTACGCCCACCGCGATGTCGCTTCCAATATCTGCCGCCTTGCCGAAGATATCCGACCAGGAAAATCCAGGCCCTGAAGCGCCCTCGGCACCAGTAGCTCCTTCGGCCAATCCTGCTCCAATGGTAGCAAGGCTTCCTGTAGGAGCGGAAAACCCGTAGTTCCCGTAGTGGGAACCTGGGGAATACGTAGTAAGCATCTTTTGTGCTGAGTAGCGTACTGCCCTGTCTCGATGGCTGGTTCCGCTGTAAGCGCTGGGCTGAAACATCTTATTTTCCCCATTTTTGGTGTGCATAGGTGCCCACAAGTAGGAAGGCAGCACTAATGCCAAGGATTGGAAGCCAAGGAAATGTCTTGGAAGGAGCAAAGGTTGCTGGGATGGTAGTTGTAACGCCTGCGGGAAGAACAACGGGTTGTTCCTCCACTTGAGGCCCGAACATCTCCAAAAAGGTCGGAAGAGTCTCTTTTACGAACCCGGCAGCTCCTGCCCCAACTGCTGCTCCTTTTGCAGCGGCTTCTTCAGGGGTAAGGGTTTCGCCTCGCTGGGCTTTCCTGTCTGCCCACCAGTCAGCAGCCTTACCTGCATACTGCCCGGAGCCCTGCTGGGGGGAAGGCAGTCCTTCAGAGGCCCCAACAACGCCTTCCGTAGTGGCCTTTCCGTAGTCAGCGGGAAGACCGCCCAGAGAAGTGTTGCCGAAGTTTTCGTACATTATGAACTCACCAAGTTTACTGCGATTCCTGCCAAAAACCGCGCACCGGCCTCTTTGGTAGGATCATCCAAAAGATTGTTGCCTTGCCACTCAGGGTTCCATTCACCCATTTTGCTCTGCAAAAACACTGCTACTACGTCTGGGCCAGCCTCTGTCCCTGCTTCTCGCAGATCAGCGTAGTGATCCGCTCCCATCTTCAGATAAGTGCCGAGTTGTCCCACAAGGGGAAGAAGCTTGGCTGTGCTGAATCCCATAGTTACCTCCGTCTTAGCAATAGTACAGCACCTACTGCACCGAGAGCGATAACGTAAGGGTTTTTCCACAGAGGGTCAGCTTTTGCCACAAGTAAAGTAGATTCGGATACCAACTCTTCAAATACTGGGTCAGTAGCTGCTTCAAGGCCCGGCTTTACAGATGCTTCAGCTTTAGGGTCCACAAACTCCTCGGAGGACAGGTTCGCAGACGCTTCAGGATCAGCCTCAATCGCCGCGTCCTGAATCTCGGCAGCAACTTTTTCTACGTTCTCTTCCATTGCGTCGGCGGCGGAATCTCCCGCAACTCCTCCCTCGTTGGCTTCTGCTTCCAAAGCCGACATGTCCTCGGAAAGAGTTTCTACGACTGCCCCGTCTACTGCCATGGCCGGATTGATGCCGTCACACTCCTTGTTGGCGTACCTAACCATGGCCCGCTTGGTGTAAGACTTCAAACGGTGATGGTACGATTGTCTGCTTTCTCCCTTCCTTTTGGGAATGCGAACCGACAATGCGCGAACGATAGCTACGCTAATCCCAGGCTCAATCACAGGCTTCGCGGCCTCTGAAAGGACCAACGGAGTGCGGGAAACAGACGCTTCCCCTTGAGATAGCTTCTTGGGACGAGAATGGTCTTTTCCTTGACTAAGGAGGAGGTATCTCCTTCCAAGGGCCTTCTTTTTGGCGTCCAGGGCACGAAGATTTGTAATCTCGTTGGCCCTTGCTATTCCAGGCCTGAGCTTTGAAATCCGGGTTTTCTTCTTTGCGATTGCCTCGTTTACTCTTGGAAGGGTAGAAGCAATAATCTGCCTCTGCTTTCGTCCCTGGAGAGGGGTCACCCTTATTTGTCCAGCAGGGAGAACCTTTCCTTCGCTTACAGCCTGCTTGGTCTTGGCAGCAGTTACCATACTTGCCAAGACTTGAAGCTCAGATTTCAGAGCACGCTGTACCCCCAACTTCTGCTGTTTGTTGGGAGTAGATGCGGCAGCGAGTTCAAGCTGCTGTACCCTGCGCCGCTGAGATTGCATGTCGGCCCTCAGCTTTGCTGGGGACTTGGACATCATCGCAGAGGCTCTGGTAATAGCCTTTCTTTCAGCTACTGCCCTTCGCATAAGCGCCGAGCTAGCATGTCTACGTTTTCTTGGTGCAGGCACAGAAAACCTCCGTCGTTTTCAAATACCCCCTGCTGACCAAAAGGGAAAGGCAAACTCCCAAGCTACGGTGCTACATCACATTCCGTTTTCCGACAAAATCTCCATTAGGAGGTCGGTAGCAACAGAAGTGGTCCCTATATGCCCCCTAACTGCTGAAATAGAAATCAAGCATCTAAGCTCAGCTATGAGGTCGTCTGTAGTGACATCGGTGCGAGAGAGGTTTTCCACGGAGACATCGTGACTGTCCCGAAGCATGTCTTTGATCTTAGAGGCCCTTTGAAGGGTAGTAAAGGAGCCTGGAAGCTCCTCATCTTCCCAGGAAGCTCCAGGTCCGAGAAACTTTCCCTGCGCGGCGCTCATAGGTTGTACCCACAAAGCCATGCCGCTGCTCCGTAGATCCACTCAAACTGCCGCATGGGTTGGCCTTCATCGCAAAGCCTGTAAGCCTCCTTCCACAAATGGGCTTCCGTAGTCCCCTTTCGAGCCCCACCTGCGTCGGTGGAACGCATTGTCCTTCCTATCTGGTCCTCCTGCACCTTATCAATGACGTTTGCCGCAAGCTCCAGCACTTTCAAGAGCTTGTCGTCCCGTGCAATAGCGGCTCGGTACCCAGTATCAGCAAAGTTTTGGTTTTGCCGATGTTGGTTCTGGATAGCCAGCCCGTGGGCATGCTCTACCCTTCCAGGTGTAACAAACTCTTCAAGTTCAATATGACTGCTTCCCACGCTACCTCCGTCCGTAATCCTAACGACATTTGGCACGCCTGTCAGCCTTATTCTTCCTCTTCAAGCTCTTCTTCAAAGATAGGTTCTTCTGGCTCGGGCGGAAGGGCAAAACCGGCCCTTTCAAGGGCTCTGTAGTAGTTTTCCTCGTCCTTTTCAGGATTATACCCCTCAATAGGGGTAGAAGACCCAAGCTGAAGATTAGCAACCATGGACTTCATGTCCAAGGAGTTGTCAGGCCTCCAAAGAAGCTTGAGTTCTGGGTCGCCTACTCTTCCGACATAAACAAAGGTGTCCTTACGTCGCTTAGCTCGTTGTCCCAGCCAAAGGAGAACATCCTGCATGGCCATTGAAAGGACTTGTCCTGGAGTGCTTTCTCCTCCGGTGGGGACAAAATCGCAGTCGATGTGGGAGTTTCGCCTGATCATCATGACCCTGTTGTCAGCTCCTTCTGGGGCCATCCACAGCACTACCTTTCTAAGCTCAAACCCTGGCTGCCCTGCCTTGGCCAATGCTGGAGAAATCCGGTAGCCCGGTAGCTTCTGCCTGCGGTAGACTTTGCACATGGAAGAAGAAGCAGGAATGGTGCTTTTGTTGCGGCTTTTACGGGACTTCTCCATTCCCGAGATAATGTTCGCAAACTCTTCTCTGCTCAGTCCTTCGTGGTCTTGAGCTTCAATATCCTCAATGGTTGAAACGGGGGGCCTTTCCCCGAATCGTACCAGGGGGTATCGTTGAGCCCTGCCCGCTACCATGCCTGGGCTAAGCTCCCGCTGGGTGATCGTGTCAGTAGGAAACAAGTTGGGAGTCTTAGTCCAGTCTACGGCATCTTCTTCAGTTAGGCCCACTAGCTCCCCTGGCTTCGTGGGATCTTCAAGGTAGGCAGCGATGTTTTCGGAGTATTGAGCTTCTGGGTTGTATCTGCTTCGCCTGATTCGCCTCTGTTTCCTGGGCTTGCGAGGCTTTCGTCCCCTTTTAGGGTTTAGCTGAGAGCTAAAAGACTCATATTCTTCCCAATCTTCCTCTTCGGTAGGGCGTTGCATTCTCACAACGGGCTGAATCTCGTCACTTTCGATTTGTTCAGCTTCCAAAAGCTCTCTGAGCTTTTCTAGCTTCTGGACCTTGACCTGCCTGTTCCCTGTAAGCCGCCCTATCCCGTACACTTCCAGGGCCTTATTGATCATGTCCTCTCGGATCTCTGCCCTGCTCCCGAGAAGGTCAGGCCAAAGCCCTTCCTGGCGAATCATTCCGAGGGTTACGGGAAGCCACCTCTTGAAGGACACAGGCATGTCCAGGACCACATGTCGTGGCGTCTTTGCGACAACTCCTCTTGCTCCTCTTCTTCCTCTTGCTCCCTCAACTCCAAAAGCGCGTCTTGCTTCCCTTCCTGCCCGTACTATCTCGGCGGGACGACCTCTCTGGAAGACCATTCGGAGGTATCCCATAGCTGCATCGTGAACCTTGGCTCCCTCTTCCTCTACTGCTCTTTTCACCCAGGGGATCTTGGCCATCTGATCCAAGGAGAACGGAAAAGGAGCTTTCTTGCTGACAAACGAGCCGTCTGCTGCGACCCGCTGTCCATGGACGAAGGTTAGAAGCCTAAGAATGTCGGTATTGGTAACAGGCTCCACGTAGGCTTTGTTTTCGTCAATATCCGAAACGAAAACCAGCTTCTTTGTATCGCTCCCTGGAAGAAACTCTGCTCGCCTCACAGCGGGGACTTTCTTAGTGTGGACGTTGTTTTTCACCACCGCCAAGATGGAGACAAACGGCTCTCCTCCGTTCAGATACAGGCGGTTGAGCTTGCCGTTGTCGTCCTTGTCGTACTTCTCCAAAAGGTCAGAGGCTACTTCAGAGACATAGCTTGGGCTCTTGGGGATGCTGCCAATGCTGTTGACGCTCAGGCCTAGCAAGACAGGAGGGGAGTTCCACATGTTCTCCCCAGGGTGTTGAGCTACCAAAGCTGTGCTTATCTTTTCCACTGAGGAACGCGGGATAGAGTCCCCCATTCTTCCCCCAGAAAAATCTCTCTTGGGGGTGATGCGGCTTTTCTGCTTTCCCCATTCTTTGGGGTCAGCGAAAAAAGACTGAAGGGTAAAAAAGTTGCTACCCGCCTTGGCGCTCTGTTGAATGGCTGCGATAGCAGCAGGGTCCAGCGGGGGGATGCCCTTAGCACCCAATACCTCCTCAAAAGGCGTAGAGGTAAGGTAGGGAATCAATCTCTGGTAGGAGTCGTACTCCTTTGCAATGGCACTGATTTGAGGACGGGTAAGTTTCCCCGGTCCCCCTGCCACGTAGTCAACTAGCTTCTGTCGATGCTCGAACCTGTCTTCGGCCATCTGACCTGCGGGGGTTCCAAGCACCCCAGAAAAGCCCCCGGCTGGGATAATCTTTTGGACTTTGAGGACTTGGCCTTTTCTCTCTCGCGCCGCAAGCTCTTTCTTGTCCTTGGCTGGAAGTCTTTGAATGGCTTTTGCCAGTCCTTCCCTTAGGCCCTTTACAAAGTTGTCTGTATAGAACAGTCGTCGCCCTTTCTCATCCATCACGTCTTCAGGAAGAAAGAGCCCAATACCAGCCTTTGAAGGGGGCGCGTTCTTGAGTGCCAACTTCAACAAAACCCAGTCTACGAGCAGTCCTCTCTTGATATCGACGTTGTTGGGACTCCCTGTAAGCTGGAGTCCAGCGTACTGATTCAGGGTTCCCGTAGAAACCAAGTACACGGGCTGTCCCTTGAAAGTACCAATCTTCACTATCGGCCAGTTCACCTTCGACAGTTGAGGAGCCAGCCTTAGCTGCCCCATGCTCTGAGCCATATCGTTCTTGAGCTTTACTACAGCCCTCTCAAACTGGGCGCGAGGGATGGTCTGTACCCCCGACTTCTTCAATATCGACCCTGAAGGGTCGAGAACCCCCAGGGAATATCCCTTTCCGCCCAGGATCTGTGACGATTCTGGGGAGCTAATAAGCCCCGCTGCCCTGGAAAGCATCAAGGGGTTGACTGGAACAGCGTAGATCACCTACTTCCCCACGTACAAGCCGCCGAGAACCAGCCCTTTATTGGACTCCTTTCTGACCGCAGAAAGTCTCGTAGCCACGTTACCTTCCTTCTCCCAGATTCCTTTGCCTCTTACCCAGTCAAGAGCGAGCTGTGTTCCAATAGCTACCGATACGCCAGTAAGAATAGTGGGGAGAAGCTTTTTCCAGTCAAGCATCTTGTCACCGTGGACGCTCTGTCCCACGGTAGTGCCGATAGCTTGAGCGATACTCCCGTAAGCGGGAGAAACGGCCTTTCCTCTCGGTGGTCGCTTAGGCTTGTAGCCAATAGGAGCCGGTTTCGACCTCATCAGCCGTGGGGGGCCTCCTCCGCTACTCATTTCTGGAAGGTATCGGTGATCCCCACTCACCACGTCCCACCCCAAAGGGACCCCTTCTACCGTACACTCGCAAAAGTACCACTTTGTCGGTCTGAACGGGGGAGTACCAACCATGCAGTAGATATGAGTCCAAGAGCAATCCCTCGGGTAGGGCATTCCTTCGATGTAGCGTACTTTCTGGCCTGTAGACTTTTTCCGACCTGAAATAACCAGCTTCCAGGGGAGCCTGATGCTCTCAAAAAAGGAGCACAGGAGAAGGATTTGATCGTCGCAGTCTCCGTGCCCATGGTTCAGGGTATAAACCGGATCCTGCAAGCGCTCGCCCGGCTCGTTTACGTAATACACGTTTTTGGGCGTCTGAACCCACTTCAAAAGGGCCGCTGCTTGTTTGTCGTACTGGCGAGGCTTTACCCTGGCCTTCTTCAAGATAGCGACAGACTTTTGAGCAATACGGGGATCCCTTCCCCGCATTTCTGCAATCTTGCGTATTACCGCCAGTTTCTGTGGATCGTCGTAACTTCCCCAATCAGGAAGGTGATGGACCTTGGCCCCTTTGAGGTCAAGCTCTCTGACCCGTGCTGGGATTTGATCTACAGGTAGTTGGGACACACAGCCTCCGCTCTTGTGAGACTACCCCTTGCGGAGGCTGTCGCCCAACAAGAAGGGTGCTACGAGTTGGCCGCTTCCTGCGGCACATCCTCTGGTTGCGCCTCTAACTCCTCGATTTCAGAGATTTCCTGCGCGACCTCTTCAATAGCTACCGCCTCTTCCGCTGTCTCCTCTAAAGAAGAGGGGAACAGCTCCAGGCCCAGGTTCTCCCTGACCTCGTTTACAGCTTCCCTCACCACCTCGTTTGACTCTGGAGGGGCAACATAAATCTCCTCGTCATAGGTGATGTAGGGAGGAGTTTTGCTTTCGAGCCCAATGAACTGGGCCTCCACTTGCATAGTAATGGCCCTTAGGTGGGCTTCCACTACATCCTCTGGGTAGTCGCCAGGAATCTGGGATGCCATTCCCTCTACCATGGAGTGCTTCACCTCCTGAAGCAGGGCGTATTGAGGGTTGGGTGCCCGGCGCTGGAAGCTAATCTGAATCCAGCCAGGAGGCAGGTCATCCAGCCCGTCCGCCTCGTAATACCGGGTACCCTGTGCTGTAATGCCGGTTAGGGCACACTCGTAATCAAATCCTTCGATGCTCATGCTCTTCGTCTCCATTTGGAAGAAATGTCGTAATACTGCGCCAACTCAGGAAGAGTGGCGTGTGAAACCTGGACAATGTTGCCCGCTACTTTCTCTACAAAATCCAGGGAAGTTTCTTTCCCTGCATCCTCAAGAACTTTTTTGATTGCTACCTGCAATGACCCGCAATGGGAGATGCAGGTAAATGCCTTTCCGTGATCGGGATCCTCTGACAGGACTCGCAAAAGCTCATTCCTATCAGGTTGAGGCCCCTTCTTATCAAAGTTGCTAATCCAGGAAAGAACCAGACCCGCGAAAAGTATCCACCCAGGGCTGCCCTTGAACTCAGGAACAGCAGAAGGATAGTGAACATCCTTCCCCACGATGCTCTTGTTGGTACGTCCCAAGACCTCATTGACTTCTCCCTGCCCCACCTCATCCGGCACAACGGAGGGGGCACGACCTCTGGGGACCGGAGAGATTCCATTGGAAGGAACGGGAGCGCCCCCAGTAAACCTGGAAAGCAGAGCCATGGCTTTTTCCATTTCCTCTTCGGTCATTTCAAAAGACACTTTCATTCCGCACCTCCCAAGTCAGCTTCGGTGTAGGGTAGGTCGTCAGGAACAAGCTCGTTTCCTCTCAGCCCCGCCCCAATGCTGTCTGCCATTTCCTGGCTGCATCCAGACTCAGCAAGTCCTCCGTAGAGGCTGACTGCGTTGATGTAGTGGTAGATTTGAATGTCATCAATGATGGCGGCGATGATGAGGCCTTCCCACTCGTCCTGCGGGGCACTCTCCAGCTTCTCCACTAGCTTGCGAAGGCCCTTTCTTGCTCTCTTTTGTTCAATGAGCTTTATGCCCGCAGCCTTGGCCTTTTTCAGGGTGTCGATATCCTTGGCTACTACGAGCGGGTGCAACTCTATGGGATCAAGGATGGGTTCTTCCCGTGGGGGAAAGCCCTCTTCCACTACTTGCTCTCCTTCCATCCCAGGGGGAGTGAAAGGGGCATCAGGAAGGGGAGGCACGCTCTGGGTGCCGGGAACAGGGTGAGAGCCCTGGGGCATTGCCATCATCTGGACTCCCTGCGGAGTCTGGACAGGCACCATGGTCATATTCGGTAGTCTGCGCCGCGTTTTGCCGTCTACTTCGGTAGGGGGCTGCTTTGAGGTGGCCGCAGCTTTGCCGATCTCGGCAATAGAGCCAAGAACCTTGGGGATAGCATCGGCCCAGCCCCCTTCTCCTTCTCCTCCCCCACCGAAAATCTTGGAAAGCACTTCGGGGGCATCCATTCCCAGCAGGTCAGCTACTCCCCCAATGCCTCCAATGCCCTTGTCCTTAGAAAGCTGCATCATTCGTTCGCTATGCTCACGGTCCCTTTCTTTAGAAAGCTGCATGTCCTTCATGGCAATCTCATGCTGTCGAGCCCTTTCGCGGTCAGACGATTCTCTGCCTTCTCGCTCTGACTTCTCTCGTTGGAGGTGACCCTCTCTCTGGGCCTCCTTCTCCATCTTGGCCATCTCCATCATGCGCTCTGCGTGATCCCTGTCACGCTGGGCAGACATTTCCATTTGTTTCTGCTGAAGCTGGATCTCCTCTTGGCGTCGAAGCCTTTCCCGCTCCATTTCTTCTCGGCGCAGGGCTTCTTTCTTCTCCCAACCTCGTTGCTCATCAAGGCGCTTGGATTCTAGCTCCTGTCGCCACCTTTCTCTTTCTTCTCTTTGCTGCTCCCTCTGGCGCTCCATTTCGAGCTTTTCTCTTTCTACGCGGAGCTGCATGTCTTCCTTCTCTTGCTGGCGGCGGCGCTCCATTTCGCCGTCTCTTCGTTGAGCTTCTAGACGCATCTGCTCTAGCTCAAACTTTCGTTGCTCCTCCATGCGCTTCTGCTCCAACTCCATTCTCTGACGTTCAGATTGCTGGCGCTGGTCCCATTCATCCCGCTCTCTTTGTCTTTGTCGGTCGGAGTCTTGGCGTTGCCTCTCGAAATACTCTCGATCCTGAACCATGCGGTGAGAGTCATTCTCACGAAGTCTCTCAGATTGCTGGCGGGCGGCTTCTTGCTGTTGCTGGAAAACTGTTGTCAGTGTCCCCATTACAACCTTGGACTGTTCCTTCTGGGCAGCCATCTGGTCATTGGATCGACTGCGATCTGACTCCATGAGCCTTTCGGTCATCTGCTGAACCGCTTCGGCTCCCTTTGAAGCCATGGCCACTCTCTCTTCAGACCGCAACTTTTCTTCTTCCCGCAGATTGTTTCTTTCTTCTTCCAAGGTTCCTTGAAGAAGCTCTGTTCTACGCTCCGCAGATTCCACAGCCGATTCAAACATACGGCCCATTTCTTCGGCGTAGCTTGCCCCTGCTCCATCTCCCTGATTGATGATGAACGGGTCCATTCTTCCCCCTCCACTTTCTTCGGCTTCTCGCCGCTTCTTTTCTCGCAGGCGGGAAAGGTGATCGTGATGTTCAGACACGTTGATGGTGAACTCTTTCCCAAGCTCCTGCCCCCTGATGTCGATAGGGCGGAGCCGGTACTGGAATCGGCTGTCCCCTTTGTTGGGCATGGCGCTGTAAAACTGTCTGATGAAGTCTTCTTCGTTTGCCTCTGCGTCGATGGCTCCAAGAGCTACCGGGACTCCATTCTCCCAGCGCCAAACTCGGTACTGAACAGCACTCGGAAACTGACTGGCTTGAGCATAGAGCTTCGGGCTTGTCATCCTTCCCATCGTCTCTGCGGAGTCTCCGAAAAGATCAACAGGCTGGCGATTTCTGCCGAGCAAGGGAGGCTCTACCAGCGTCTCAACGTCTGGGTTGTTGAGGTCAGCAATATCGGGATCTTCGTCGTCGTCGTACTCCCGATTTAGGTCCAAAAGATCGTCTTCTTCCTCCTCAGAGTGGGCGGAAACGAGGTCGTCTTCTTCGCGCTGGCCTTCAAGTGACATGTATGCTCCGGTTCTGTAGCACCTCTTTAGCCCCTAAAGCCTCGCGGGTCCATACACGCGATAACGATTTACGATATGATATTATCACGGAGGTAAAAAGTGAAGGATTATGCAACACTTATGGTTCGCCACGGCGCTCCTGTTATTCGCAACCCCAAGGGGAAAAAGCAACGCACGACGGGAAAACAAGCCAAATCTCCCCGTCGTCTACACGAGCTAGCGCAAGAGCGGGGATCAAGTACCGGAGATAAAGTTGCTAACCCGAATAGCGTGAAGTCCATACCTGACAGTTGGATTGCTCCTGCGCCTAAAAGACCGTTCCAAAAAGAACCGGAGATAAAAGGAAAACCAGGACCAAAGAAAATGGCGCGGCACAAGACGCGCCGCACCGCTATGTCCATCTCAGTCAGTGAAGAAGAAGAGTTCATGCTTAGAACCCACGCCGCCAAGGAGGGGCTCTCATTCTCCGAGTGGGCGAGGACAGTGATGTTTCAGTCGATGGGAAGAAAGCCTCCTCCTCGCAAAGACTAATCTCTATCTCTATCTCCTCGATCTTCCACTTTGGGTAATGCTCTCTGGGCAGGAACCCGTGATCCTCAAACAAGGCTTCTTCTGCTTCTCGCTCTTCCCAGACATGTTCGGGAGTCATGTACTCGTAGCAGCAAGAACAGCCCTCATCGCGGTCTTCCCACATCCACTCTTCAGTGGGATCTTCCCAGATGGGATCCCCTTCCGGTCGCCATGCAAGAGCCAGTCGGATTCTGTTTATGGTGAGGGGGTCATGACTTCGCTGTTCTTCTATTGATCCGGCCATCGGTGACGCCTCCCGTTTACACCGAGGTAAGTCTCTCCATGACGCCACGCTAGCTCCTCTGAAAAGCACGAACAAAAGCTGCTCTCCTCGGTCAACATGTGATAGCAAACGTCTTGATATCCAGGCCACATTCCTGCATGAGTCTTGTTATCCCAAACTGGCGGTCCTTCGGTTCGCCGTTCAAAAGCGAGAAGGACTGTTTCTTTTGTCAGCCGGGCCGAGGGGCGTCGGTCTGGATGACACTGAACCGAGATTAGCTCCATTTCTGCCTCGTGAGTCTGGTTCCACCGGGAAGCTGGACAGCTCCCACCACCCGGCTGATGTCCCACAATCTCTCCAGCATTACCTCTACGTCGATGGAATCTTTGTGCGCGTCCCAGAAAATCTGAGAAGCCACAGGTATCCCTTTCCAGATGCTGTCTCCCTCCGGTCGCCATTCAAAAGCGCGGAGGATTGTTCCTTTAGTTAGGGTCATTTAGCAGCCTCCTCTTCTTCCTCTTCTTGCCACCTTTTCATAATCTCTCGTGCTTCCTCAACGCTGCTCTCACAGCATACCTAAGCCTTGGAGAAACCCGGTCATAGTGGGGGACTGCGTACTTACTCTTTCTCGCTTTCTTTTCTTTCTTGCTCATCTGGATACGCCTCTTTCAAAATCTCGTCGTAGGGTCTTCCTTCAACCTCGCAAAAGGTGTCATCTGGGCACCGTTCAAAGCACCCTGCACAGAAGCCAAAACTCTGCACCGGCCTTGCCAAGCAGCAAGGGCACCTTTGCTTTTTCTCCTCTTCCACAGCAATGACAAGCCGCTCAGCTAGGGGAATCTCAAACTTGGAGGGTGCCCCGCCGAAATCGCAGCTTCCTTCAACATCGCTGCAATACCAGTCATCATCGATCTCTCCGTAAACAAGGAAAGGTCCGGTGCTGTCACAAAGAGGGCATCTGTATTTGTTCTTCTCCTTGGGGTCGTGCCACATTGACCACCCCTCCTCGTCGGGGCCTGCCAGTAGAGTCTGCGGAGGGCGGGTACTTCGGAGGGGGGGTCGATAGCTTCGTGTCATTTCCAATACTCCAGAAGAACCTCGCTTAGCTCTTCGTCTGCCTTTTTGGCTTCCTGTGCTTCCTTTTCCAGCGCCAGGACTCTGGCAGAAAGACCCGCTACGGCCTGCTTTAGCTCTTGGATACAGTTGAGCACTTTCACGTCTTCATCAAAGATGACACTCATTCCTCCTCCTCCTTCCTCTGAGTTTCGTATTCTTGCTTAGCCGCCCCACCCAGTGCCCCTATGCTTCCCAGATACTGGAAGAGGTTTTCGTCCCCTTCTTTCGAGCCGGTGAAGTAGCCTCCAACGTGGATGACTTCTTCGGGGGGATCTTTTCGTTCAGACATTAGGCTCTCCGGGCAAGGCCCTGTTCGATGTACTTGTCCACAAACAAGTCTGACGGTCCCTCTAAAGAGGACTTGAAGTGGTGAACCGACCCTCCAGTTACTACTTCTGTTCGTCCCATAGCCACGAGTTCTGGGTTGGTTTTCCCGCAGCGGCACATGACCTTGTTGTCGCTACCGCCTCTTGGCGCGGCAACAACATCGCCGGAGTTGGGGCAGCGGTAAAACTCGCATTTAGCTAGGATGTATTCTCGGTCCATTATTCACCTTCCTTTACCCTGTATGTTTCAGGCATTAGCAACCCTCTCCACTACGTTGCAGCAGTTTTCTGCTTCGTCCTCTTCCTTGTACCGCTCGGAACAATCCTCCGAGGGACACTCGTGGTCATAACCACAGAGATCCAGCGCTTTCTCGTCGTCTATGTCGCTAAGAGCTTCACACAGGTCTTGGTGATAGGCGAAGTAAGCAAGGACAGCGTTTACCTCTTCTCTGCTGTTCTTCCCGGCCAAACAATCTGATCCCATGTGATCAAAGGCCGCGTTGTCGTTGTTGGAAAACCCGAGAATCTTGTCACAGGTGTGGTAGTAAGTCACCTCGGAGTCGGCTCTCTCATGAGCCCTGTCATAGTACTCTCCATTCTCCGTAGATGGCAGAGAGCCGTCTGCCGCGTTTTGTTCTATTACTATGCTTTCAGCGTCTTCCTGAACACTGGCACGATAGCTTTGATAGCTGTCATAGCTCATCCAGCACCTCCTTCAATCACGACTGGCTCCTCGCCGCCGCCGCACTTGTGATACCACTCACTCTCAGGGTGGTAGATGGCATAGTGCTCCAAGTCACCAGCCTCACCGATAGTGTCACCGCCTGGAGTAACGATTTCGATCTCCAGCTCTCCGTGTTCTTCCTCATCTTCCGGGGCCGCATAGTAGGTGACTGTGCCCGTAGTGTCGTGCTTGGTCTGTACGACATCACCAATGTTGTAGGTTGGAATAGTGGTCATCACTCAACCTCCGTCTTTTTCAAGGCCGCTTCACAGCAGTCTATGGAATCCAACAAGGAATCCTTCCAGTCTCCCGGAGGATCGTCAGACACTGCTTCCTTCATGGAAGCTATGGCTACCCTAAGGGCCGCTTCCATAGCTGGTGCCGCTGCCATCTTCGCAGCAAGCTGCACAGATTGTCCCCAGCGAGATTGTTCCATTTCATAGTTGGAGTACTGTCCCTTGAACTCTCTTAGAATCGCTATGACGCTCCCCCTTGCTCCTCCGGGAAGAACGTCACAAATAGCTAAACTGGCTGCTGCGGGGCTATCAGCCCCAACAGCAATACCGTCTACATTGGGAGTTTCACTGAACCCCCATACCTTCATTTCTTCCCCTTCCCTACTCATCTGAAGACTCCTTCTTTAGTGAAAGCAGTCTCTCGGACAAGGGAGTGGCAACCTCCTGAAGAACTTCCTCGGGAATGCTCCTAAACTTGACTGGCTCGAAGTCAACGGTTCCCCACTTGTGCATCTTAGCAAAGCTAAGCTCGGCCAAGTCCATGATGTCTGGGGAGTGGCGAGTCCTCAAGTCAGAAAGCCATTCTTCATCCTCAGATAGGGTCTGACACCTGTAGTTGTACTCGGCAACCAGGGCCTTCAAGCGGTCCCCGAAGTTAGCATTCTCCA
>Ga0255047_10000537_pt1 | contig 30908 bp, 27 predicted proteins | sample JV7_2_1_MG_FD_183640 | JGI IMG/M metagenome (GOLD analysis project Ga0255047, IMG submission 183640) | Seawater microbial communities from Jervis Inlet, British Columbia, Canada - JV7_2_1 | ecosystem: Environmental > Aquatic > Marine > Inlet | place: Canada: British Columbia | collected 2016-10-06
GATGTCCGGCGGAGATCATGGCTTTTGCGAAGGCACTCCCGACGGTCGATCCGATGCCCATCACCTCACCGGTTGCCCGCATCTCAGGTCCGAGTACGCGATCCTCGTCGGGGAACCGGTTCCACGGCAGGACGGCCTCCTTGACGGCCACCATTCCCACCCGCTGCGGCGGCACCAGCACACCGGAGGCCCGCAGATCGGCCAGGCGCTCGCCCATCATCACCCTCGTGGCGATCTTCGCCAGGGGGACCCCGGTTGCCTTCGAGATGAACGGCACGGTGCGCGAGGCCCGTGGGTTTGCCTCGAGGACGAACACATCCTCGCCGCGCACGGCGAACTGGATGTTCACCAGCCCACGCACCCCGAGTCCATCCGCCAACCGGTGAGTGAAGTCCACGATCTTCTTCTGGATGGTCGCTGAAAGCGTCGGTGGCGGGACGACGCATGCCGAGTCGCCGGAGTGGACACCCGCCTCCTCGACGTGCTCCATGATGCCACCCACATAGAGCTCGGATCCGTCGAAGACGGCATCGACGTCCACCTCCACAGCGGACTCCAAGAACCGGTCGATGAGTACGGGACTCTCCGAGAGGTCGACCTCGCCCCCCGGCACCAGGGCGTACAGATCCTCGAGGTACGCCTTCAGCTCATCGACGGTATACACGATGCGCATCCCCCTGCCACCGAGCACATAGGAGGGTCTGACGAGTGCCGGGAGTCCGATCCGGTCGATGACCTCCTCGGCCTCCGTGACGCTCGTTGCCGTGCCGTTGGGTGGTTGGGGGATCTCCCGGGCGACACACAAGGCGGAGAACTGATCGCGATTCTCAGCGACGTCGATCGACGCCGGAGGCGTCCCGGCGATCGTCACACCCGCATCTTCGAGCGCATGGGCCAGGCCCAGCGGGGTCTGCCCGCCGAGCTGGACGATGACCGCACGCGGTTGTTCCACCGCCACCACGGCGAGGACGTCCTCGATGGTGAGGGGCTCGAAGTAGAGCCGCGATGACGTGTCGTAGTCCGTCGACACGGTCTCGGGGTTGCAGTTGACCATCACGGGGTCGTATCCGGCTTCGCTGAGGGCGAACGCGGCATGAACACAGCAGTAATCGAATTCGATGCCCTGCCCAATCCGGTTCGGTCCTGAGCCCAGCACGACCACGGTGTTGTCCCGTCCGGGGCCGGCCTCATCCTCATCCTCGAACGTCGAGTAGAAGTACGGCGTTTCCGCGGCGAACTCGGCAGCGCACGTGTCGACCGTCTTGAACGTGGTGACGACCCCCTCCGCCACCCGCTGTGCGCGAACCACATCGGGGTCTGTGCCCCACAGAGAGGCGATCTGCGTATCCGAGAAGCCGTGCCCCTTGGCCGTGGCAAGCATCCCGGGAACGGGCCCGGCCTCCTCCAAGCGTTTTCGAACGTTCACGATTGCGGCCAGCTGAGAGACGAACCACGGGTCGTAGCCGGTGGCCGCCGCCACCTGGTCGAACGCCATCCCGCGCCGCAACGCCTCGGCAGCGGTGAACACCCGGTCCGGAGTCGCGACAGAGAGGGCGGCCATGACGGAGTCGTCGTCGAGGCCGCGGACGGCAGCTTCGCCCGGGTCGGCGCCGAGACCCCACCGGCCGGTCTCCAGGCTGCGCAGCGCCTTCTGCAGCGCTTCGGGGAAGGTCCTCCCGATCGCCATCGCCTCCCCCACCGATTGCATCGCCGTGCCGAGGACGGGGCTGACCGATGGGAACTTGGCGAAGTCGAAGCGGGGAATCTTCACCACGACGTAATCGAGTGCCGGCTCGAACGACGCGGGCGTCGCTCCTGTGATGTCGTTCGTGATCTCGTCGAGGGTGTAGCCCACCGCCAGCCGGGCGGCGATCTTGGCGATGGGGAACCCGGTCGCCTTGGAGGCCAGAGCGCTCGAACGCGACACTCTGGGGTTCATCTCGACGATGATCCTGCGGCCGCTCGACGGATCGACCGCAAACTGGACATTCGATCCACCCGTCTCCACTCCGATAGCGCGCAGGCAGGCGATCGCCTCGTCGCGCATCTCCTGATACTCGGGATCACTGAGGGTCATGGCCGGCGCCACGGTGATGGAGTCGCCGGTGTGCACCCCCATTGCATCGAGGTTCTCGATCGAGCACACGATCACGGCGTTGTCTGCGGCGTCCCGCATGACCTCGAGCTCGTACTCCTTCCACCCCAGCACCGACTCTTCGACCAGCACCTCTCCGATCGGTGAGGCGGCGAGGCCGGCGACGACGATCGCCCGCAGCGCCGCTTCGTTTGCAGCGATGCCGGTGCCGCCGCCTCCCAGGATGTACGACGGCCGCACCATGACCGGGTAGCCGAGCGATCCCGCGGCAGCCACGGCATCGGTGACGGTCCGCACGTAGTGCGACTGGGCAGTGGCGATACCGGCCTTGGCCATCGCCTCTTTGAAGCGGCCTCGATCTTCGGCGGCCGCGATCGCCTCGAGGCCTGCTCCGATGAGCTCGACCCCGTGGCGGGCGAACGCGCCGAGGGCCCCGAGCTCCATGGTGACGTTGAGGGCCGTCTGCCCGCCGAGCGTCGGCAACAGCGCGTCTGGCCGCTCAGCGGCCATGATTCCATCGATCACCTCAGCGGTGATCGGTTCGATGTACGTGGCATCGGCAAACTCGGGGTCGGTCATGATCGTCGCTGGGTTCGAGTTGACGAGGATGACGCGATACCCCTCCTCGCGCAGCACCTTGATCGCCTGGGTACCCGAGTAGTCGAATTCGCAGGCCTGTCCGATCACGATCGGGCCGGATCCGACCACCATGATCGAGCGGAGGTCGGCACGCGCCGGCATTTCAGGTGCGCACCGCGTCGGCAAAGCGGTCGAACAGGCCAACCGCATCATTCGGACCCGGAGCCGCCTCGGGGTGGTACTGCACCGAAAACGCCCCCAGGTCAGGGCACGAGAGACCTTCGAGGGTTCCGTCGTTGAGGTTGACGTGTGTGGGGACCACCGTGCCGTACTCCGTGTCCACCGTGGGCGGAACACCTCCCCCGGTTCCGCGCCAGGGTGGCGCCTCCGTCCCACTGGGATCGAGGTCGACGGCGAATCCATGGTTCTGGGCGGTGATCTCGACTCCGCCGTCTGCCAGACGTTTGACCGGGTGATTGCCGCCGTGGTGACCGAACGGAAGCTTGTACGTCCTGGCGCCCAGGGCGAGGCCGAGCACCTGATGTCCCAGGCAGATCCCGAACACCGGGACCTTCCCGAGCAGGGTGCGCACGGTCGCCACCGCCCCCTCGAGCGGCTCCGGATCGCCGGGACCATTGGAGACGAACACCCCGTCTGGATTCGCCGCCAGAATGTCGGAAGCACTGGTCGCAGACGGAACGACGGTGACGTCGAGGCCCAGGCTGCTCAACCGCCTGAGCAGCATTCGCTTGATCCCGAGGTCGATCGCGACGATGTGGCCGCGAGACGCCGAACCCGCCGCCACCTCGTACGGGGCACGGGTTGAGACGGCGTCCGCAAGATTCTGACCGTCCATGGCCGGTGCGGCGGCCGCGGCTGCGATCACCTCGGCCTCGTCGACATCGACGCCGACGGCGGCGGGCATCGCCCCGCGGTCGCGGACCCGGCGGGTGAGGCGCCGCGTGTCCAGGTCGCTCAGAGCGACGACCCCGCGCTCCTTCAAGTAGTCGTCGAATGCGCCATCCGCCCGCCAACTCGAGGCCACCGGAGACATCGACCGCACGATCAACGCTCGGAGGTGGGTGCGATCAGCCTGGTCGTCCTCGGCAGCCACTCCGTAGTTCCCCACGTGGGGTGCGGTCAGCACCACCACCTGGCCGGCGTAGGAGGGATCCGTCACGATCTCCTGGTAGCCGGTCATCGACGTGTTGAAGACGACCTCCCCCGTGACGATCCCCCGGGCTCCCACGGAGCGACCGCGAAACACAGCTCCGTCCGCAGTGGCGAGCAGCCCTGGCGTCACGACACCTCCGTGGGCACGCTCCCGGTACGAGCCGTCACCTCGCCACGGAAGATGGTGACGAGCGCCCGGCCTTGCAAGGGAACGCCGAAATACGGTGCGTTCGTGGACTGGGAGACCGTGTCGGACGGGACCCACTCGACCGACGGGTCGAACACGACCAGGTTGGCCGGAATCCCGGGCGCTACCCGCGCCCCGTGACCGGCAATGCCGGCGATTCGTGCAGGCGCTTCGGCCATCCGGTCGAAGAACGCAACCATGTCCAGCCCGGCGATGGTGTTCACCACCGCTGCAGCCCATTCCAGCCCGATGACCCCATTGGGCGCATGCTCGAAGGGCACGTCGGTCTCATGGGCGGCATGCGGTGCGTGGTCGGTCGCTACGGCGTCGATCACTCCGGATTGCAGGCCGGAGACGAGCGCCGAGCGATCCTCCGACGACCGTAGCGGCGGCATCATCTTGTAGGTCGGATCGGCGGCGCGCAGTGCCGTGTCGTCGAACATCAAGTGATGGGGCGTGACTTCGGCCGTCACCCGCAATCCTCGACCCTTGGCTTCGGCGATCATGGCGACCGCACCCGCGGTTGAGACGTGCTGCACGTGATATCGGCCGCCAGTCAGCTCCACGAGCTCGAGATCCCTTGCAATGATCACCGTCTCCGCCGCTGCCGGGATTCCATACATCCCAAGCCGAGACGACACCGCACCCTCGTGCATGGACCCGCCCCTGGAGAGGCCGGTGTCGACGGCGTGCTGGGCCACGATGCCATCGCGACCAGCCAGATAATCGAGGGCCTGGCGCATGAGCCCGGCGTCCGCCACGACATCGCCATCGTCGGTGAAGACGGTGACACCGGCATCGCTCAGCTCGTCGAGGTGCGCCAGCTTCTCACCCTGCCGCCCCAGGGAAACCGTGCCGGCAGGGACGACCTCGACGAGTCCGGTGCGCCTTCCCCGGTCGGCGATGTAGCGAGCGAGGTGCCCGGCATCGGTGGGTGGGTCCGTGTTGGGCATCGCCACCACCGCGGTGTAGCCACCGGCGGCAGCGGCTGCAGACCCGGAGCCGATGTCTTCTTTCCATTCGTGTCCCGGCTCGCGCAGATGGGTATGCAGGTCGACAAAGCCAGGGCCGATCCAGGTACCGGAGCAGTCGATCACCGCAGCACCATCGAGATTCGTGCCGATCTCGGCGACGGCTCCTGCTGCGATGCGCACGTCACCGTCCTCGGGACCCTGCGGGGTTAACACGGTCCCACCGGTCAGCACCACATCAGACATCGTGATCACCTCCAAGCAGGCGGAAGAGCACCGCCATTCTCACCGCCACCCCGTTCGTCACCTGGTTGAGAACCAGCGATCGCGGGGAGTCTGCGACCGCGTCCGCGATTTCGACGCCCCGGTTCATCGGCCCGGGATGCAGAATTGCGGCATCCGGTTTGAGCCGGGCGTATCGCTCCCTCGTGAGCCCGTACCGCCGCACGTATTCGGGGAGGGAGGGGAAGACCGAGGTCCCGCCTCGTTCGGCCTGCACCCGGAGCAGGTAAACCGCGTCGAGCTCTTCGAGTACCTCGTCGAAGTGCTCGGTCGCCCGCACCGGCCACCCTTCGAGGTCGGACGGCAGCAGGGTGCGCGGCCCGACCAGCGTGACTTCGGCGCCGAGCGTCGTGAACGCGAAGATGTCGGAGCGAGCCACCCGGCTGTGCCGGATGTCTCCGACGATCGCGATGCGCACCCCGTCGAGGGCACCAAACCGCTGCTGGAGCGTGAGGCAGTCGAGTAGTGCCTGCGTCGGGTGCTGATGGGCGCCGTCTCCGCCGTTGACGATTGGGATGTCGAGCCACTCCGCGATGCGCCACGCCGCCCCGGTTGCCTTGTGGCGGACCACCATCAGATCGACGCCCATCGCTCTGATGGTCTGCACAGTGTCCTTGAGGCTCTCGCCCTTGGTGAGGGCCGACGTCCCCGGTGAAAACGACATCGTGTCTGCGCTCAGCGCCTTGGCCGCCTTCTCGAAGCTCAGCTTGGTTCGAGTGGAAGGCTCGAAGAACATCGTGGCCACGGTTTTGCCGCGCAGCGCGGGGACCTTCGGGATTGGGCGGCCGAGCACATCGACGAACTCCTGCGCTTCGCCAAGCAGCGAATCGAGGTCGGCGCGCTCGATGTCCTCGGTCGTGAGGAAGTGATTCATGCCGTACCTCCGCGCTCGATCCACACGCCTTCGTCATCGTCGGTTTCGCTGAGGCGCACCGTCACCCGCTCGTCGTGCGAGGTCGGGAGGTTCTTGCCGACGAAGTCGGCGCGTATGGGGAGCTCACGATGGCCGCGGTCGACCAGTGCCGCGAGCTGGACCCGTGCCGGCCTCCCCAGATCAGACAGCGCGTCGAGCGCCGCCCGAATCGTCCGCCCCGTAAACAGGACGTCGTCAACGAGCACGACGGTGGCGTCGTCGAGATCCTCCGGCACCTCGGTCTTCCCGATTCGAGTCTTGGGGCGCAGGTCGAGGTCATCGCGGTACAGGCCGATGTCGAGGCAACCGACGGGAACCGCCTTGCCCTCGATCTCCTCGATCGCTTCCCCGAGGCGGGTCGCCAGCGGCGCTCCGCGTGTGTGAATGCCGATCAGGAAGAGGTCGGAGGATCCCCGGTTCTGTTCGAGGATCTCATGGGCGATTCGTCGGGTTGCTCGCCCGATATCGCCGGCGTCGAGGACGCGTCGGGATTCGTTGGGCCCCACCTGGGCTCCTTCCTTGCCAGCCTCACCGAACTGGCTTAAAGGTCGGGTTGAGTTGTCGGAGTGCGAAGCTAGCAGAGGAGATCGGAGAATCGAGAACTCTTGCTCAGTCTGGACTCTCGGATCTGGACTCTGAGCTCTCGCCGGGGCGGAGCCCCTTCATGGCATCGAGAACGCCGTTGACGAAGGCACCGCTCTTCGCCGTCGAGTAGGTCTTCGCAAGCTCAACCGCCTGGTCGATCACGATGGGTACTGGGGTCTCGGAATACAGCAATTCGTACGCCCCGATCCGCAGCACGTTGCGGTCCACGACGGGCATGCGCTCAACCCGCCACCCCGCCGCATGGTCGCCGATGGCGGCATCGAGCTCGGTGCGGTGAGCCCACACCGCGGCCACGAGCCGCGCCGCACGGGGGGCGAGGTCTGCAGCCTCCGGAGCGGCTGGCCCCCCGGTCTCGGCGGCGTAGAGCGCCCCCAGGGCCTGAGCGCGAGGCTCACCGGTCACGAGACCCGCGTGATGTAGTCCCCGGTCCTGGTGTCTACTTTCACGACGTCTCCGATCCCAACGAACAGCGGCGCCTGGATGATCTTGCCGGTCGTCAAGGTGACTGGCTTGGTCGCTCCGGAGACCCGGTCACCCTTGACCCCCGGCTCGGCGTGGCTGACCTCGATCTCGACCGAGGTCGCGAGGTCGATACCGATCGGGTTGCCTTCGAAGATCGAGAGCTGGACCACCATGCCATCCACGATGTAGTCGGAGGCATCGCCGACCAGATCCGCTCGAAGGGCCCGTTGCTCGAACGTCTCCGTGTCCATGAAGTGGAAGCCGAGATCGTCCCGGAACAGGAACTGAAAGTCCCTCCTGTCGATGACGGCTCGCCGCACGTTCTCCCCGGCGCGAAACGTACGGTCGATGACCGCGCCCGAGTCCACGTTCTTCAGCTTCGTCCGCACGAACGCTTTGCCCTTGCCTGGCTTGACGTGCTCGTGAGCAACGACCGAGAACAGGCCCTCCGGGAGGTTCAGCGCCATGCCGGGCCGGACATCGTTCGTTGACATCATGAGGAACTCCTGCGCTTCGGGGTGGGCGGGCTCAGCCGATCCCGACTGCGGCCAGTGCCGCGGTAACGGTAGCGTCGCTCACGTTCGTCACCTTGGGCAACGCGATGTCCTCCAGGATGACCATCCGGGTACCTTCGGGACCTCGCTTCTTGTCCTTGGCAACGAGGGCGCGCACCAGGTCAGGCTCCAGCCCACTGATTGCCGTGGGCAGACCCAGATCTTCGATGACCGCCCGCTGCCGGTCGGCGCCTGCGAACCCTGAGGTCTCCGCGACCGCTCCGGCTGCGACCATACCGATCGCCACGGCGTGTCCGTGGGGGATCCCCGCTGCCGTCTCGACGGCATGGCCGATGGTGTGGCCGTAATTGAGAATCTCCCGTCGCGAGCCTTCCCGGTAATCAGCACCGACCACGGCGACCTTCACCGCAACGGCTCGCTCGATCACCTCGTCGATCGGGGCGTCCAGTCCATGGGTCTCGTACAGAGCGACGAGTTCGGCATCGCCGACGAGTCCCGTCTTCAACGCCTCAGCAGCCCCCTCAACCAGGAGGGGCGCGGGCAGCCTGGCGAGCACGCCGGGATCGATCACGACGAGTGCCGGATGATGGAAGGTCCCCGCCAGGTTCTTCCCACCGACGTTGACCGCCGTCTTGCCACCGATGCTGGCGTCCACGGCACCGAGGAGCGTCGTCGGCACGTACACGGCCTCGATCCCGCGCAGGTAGATCGACGCCGCGAATCCGGCGGCGTCTGTCAACGCTCCCCCGCCGACGGCCACGATGGTGTCGCTCCTTCCCAGGCCGTGATCGCCCATCCAGGCACATACGTGCTCGACGACGGAGAGGGTCTTCGCCTCGTCCCGATCGGGCAGCTCCTTCGCGACCACGTCGAGCCCGGCACCGCGCAAACCATCGGCGACATCGGCAGCAAGGCGACCCACGGGGGGCTGCGTCACGAGCGCTACCCGTCTCCTGCTGTCCCGGGAGGGGAGGAGTGTGGCCAGGTCGAGGGCAGCTCCGGTCTCGATGACAATGGTGGACGCCTCGGCGGTGGCTGCCTCCAGCTGATGGACGCTCATGATCCGGCGACTTCCTCAGCGACATCTGATGGATGCCGGTCTGCGGTGTCCACGATACGGTCGGCGGCGGCCCGGTAGGCATCGCGCCGTGCCGCCAGGAGCTGCGCGATCCGTTCCGGCACGTTACCGGTGTCGAGGAGCGGTCGGCCGCCATCGTTGGTCTCCAAGCGGGCAACGAGCACGTCGGCCGGCGCCTCGAGGAGAACGACCTCCCCAGAAGACTTCATCGCGGCGACATTGTCCTGATCGAGAACCGCACCGCCTCCCGCAGCGATCACTGCACGCGGCCCTGAGGCGGCGCTGGAGATCGCAATCCGTTCCTGGACGCGAAATGCCTGCTCGCCCTCATCGGCGAAGATCGTCGCCACGGTGGTACCCCTGATGGCTGCGACCACGGCATCGACATCGACGAAGGGCAGGTCGAGACGTTCGGCGACTCTGCGGCCCACTGTGGTCTTGCCAACTCCCATCATGCCGACGAGCCACAGATGTCCCATCTCAGAATTCGCGAACCCGCTCGCGGTGGGCATCGACCGCCGCGACGAACTCGTCCACGGTGTCGCCCCCGAATGTGCGCTGCATCTCCGAAGCGAGAACCACCGCGGTCATGTGCTCTGCAACGACCCCCGCAGCCGGAACGGCGCACACGTCGGAACGTTCCCGGAACGCCTTCTCCGGCTCCTTCGTCACCACGTCGACCGTGTCGAGGGGACGCATCACGGTCGAGATCGGTTTCATCGCCGCCCGAGCGCGGATCGTGCCGCCGCTGGAGATTCCGCCCTCCGTGCCTCCTGCTCGATTCGTCGCCCGCACGAAGGCTGCGCCCTCCCGGTAGATCTCGTCGTGAGCCTCGGATCCCGGTCGTGCCGCCGAGGCAAAGCCGTCGCCGATCTCGACCCCCTTGATGCCCGGGATCGACATCAGGGCTCCGGCGAGCAAACCGTCGAGCTTGCGGTCCCAGTGAACGTGGCTCCCGATTCCGATCGGGACCCCGAAGGCCAGAACCTCAACCACACCACCGAGCGTGTTCCGATCCGCCTTCGCCGCCTCGATGGCCTCGCCCATCGCGGTCGCGGCCACAGGATCGAAGCAGCGCACGGGAGATGCATCAATGGCGTCGAGATCGCCAGGCGCCGGCCGAGCTTCCGACGCTTCCACTGCACCGATGCGCACGACATGGCTGACGATCCGCACCCCTGCGGCCGCCAGCAGGAGTTTCGCCAGCGTTCCGGCGATCGTGCGAGCTGCGGTCTCCCTGGCAGACGCCCGCTCCAGAATGTCACGCGCATCGTGCGTGCCGTACTTGATCATTCCGGCGAGATCAGCGTGCCCGGGACGGGGCGCGGTCATCGGCTTTGCGGTGGTCCCGGCATCTGCTGCCATCTCTTCGCGCCACCGCGGCCACTCCGTGTTGCGAATCAGCACCGCGACCGGGCTCCCCAGCGTCGCTCCGAACCGGATGCCTCCGAGGATTTCGAGCTCATCTAGCTCGAGGCGCATCCGCGGACCCCGGCCGTAGCCGAGACGCCTTCTGGCCAACTCTGCCGAGAAGTCGGCCACGGACACCGCGAGGCCCGCGGGGAGCCCTTCGACCACCGTTACGAGGCCGGGGCCGTGAGATTCCCCTGCGGTCAGGAATCGGATCATGCGGCGAGGTTACCGGCGAAGGGGCCAGCCGCGTGAGACGTGCGGAGGGGGCCGGTTTCCCGGCCCCCTTCCGTTTCGGGGCTCCGCAGGAGCGGAGTTTTCGACGGCCTCCGACACAGGTCCTCACTTGAGGATCTGCTGGCCCACCTTGAGCTCGAACACGATGTCGCCGTACTGCAGCAAGACGCTGTCGTCATTGATCTCGATCACCTTGAAGGAGCCTGCAAAGGTCTCCCCTTCGCGCACTTCGTAGGTGACCCCGTTGACCACGATCACTGCGACCTGCTCTCCGTTGACTTCCTTGATCTCCTCGAGGGAAATGGTGTTCCCCGGCTGGAACCCACCGTTGCCCGTGTCTCCCGATCCCGGCGTCCCTCCGACCCCGGGAATCCCGCCCGGTGGCGAGTCCTCGGTGATCAGGGGACGGAACGGATCGCGGGGCTGGGACAGCTGGAAGGCACGATTGACTGCAACCGCTTCGTCGCGTTGCAGCGCCTGCGCAGGGGCGGTCCCCTGCGCAACAGGCCGAGCAGATGCGTCAGCGGGAGGAGCCAGGACTCCTGAAGACACCACGAGCCAGGCGGCAAGGGCCGCAGTGGCCACCATGATGAGGGCGATTGCAGCAACGGTCAGACCCTGGAGCCGTCGTCTCCTCATTCGCCACCACCTTCTGGCGGGGGTTCGTCCTCGCCACCGGATTCGGGTGGCACGTCCTCGCCGACTTCGACGGCAACCGGGGTACGCGTGAACAGGGCCCCTGAGATGGTGACGTTCAGGTTGGTGATCTCCGGACGAGGCCGCGGGCCTTGCGTGAGGTCTTGATCGTCGTTCTCTTCCTCTGGACCCTCGTCCGGCACGTCTCCGGGATCGGCACCGGGCGACAGGGTGATGGCGTCGACCCTGACGAGCCGCTCCATGGCCTCGAGGCCGTAGAGGAAGCCGAGCACCTCGAAGTATTCCCCGGACGCTGCCAGGTTGATGGCGATCTCGAGCGGACCGCCCTCGGCAGCCGGATCGGCTGCCGGAGTCGCCAACGCAACGCTCGATACGGTGACGCCCGTCCTGTGCGCCAGAAAGTTGAGCTGCTCGAGGAAGCTGTCGGCCTCCGGGAACTCCGGAATCGCCGACTCCATCTGGCCGATGGCGAACACGTAGGACACTTCCTGGTCCTTGATCGACTGCAGACTGGCGATCTGCTGGCGCAGGGTGGATTCGCGCTGACGGGCTGCGTCCAGTTCGGCTTCGACACTGGCCGCCGATGAGTTGCGGGGCCCAACGATGAACAACCACCACAGGGCCGTTACGGCTAGGAAGGCCACCACAACGAGGAGCACGACGCCGCGCCTCATTGGTTGACCTCGGGGATCCGGTCGTCTGCCCTGTCGGCCTCGGCCTCTTCGGTGAGCGACGCCTGCGAGCTGAAGTTGGCAACCGGGTACTCGCCGATTTCTGCCGCCGAGACCGCAGACACCCAGGTCCCTGCGACGCTGGGGAAGCGATCACTGTCGAGCGCGCGGATCCACGCCGAGACGTCAGGGACATCGAACCCGGTGCCGGAGACGTTGATCGTGCCCCTGGTCGGACCTTCGACGACCGCGCTCCCGGAGAACGCCTCGAGCCACACTCGGTCTGGGATCATCCGACCCAGGTCGTTGAGGACCCTCCCCCACGACACCTCGCCCTCGAGCGCCACCCGGATGAGGTCGGCATTGGCGTTGTATTCGCTCTCGAGCGCCTGCACATCGCTGAGCTGAGCGACTTGCTGCTCGAGTTGAGCGTTGACCTGTTCTTGCTGGGCGAGCTGATCTTCTGCGCTGCGAACGCGGCCTCCGAACAGCAGCGTGAGCAACGAAAGCAGGATCAGGTACCCGATGCCGAGGATGACGATGCGCCCCAGAATCCGCCTGCTGCGCTGCTGTTCGGCAGATTCGGGAGGGAGGAGGTTGATCGGTCGCATCTAGCCCATCCCCCACAGCGCAAGGCCCACCGAAGTCGGCAGCACCGGCTGCGCCTCGAGCATCTCCTGCTCAGAGAGCTGGACCCGACCCACATCGACGTGGTCGAGCACCTTGGCCGGCCGCACGGCCACTCCGACTGCGGCCCCGAGGCGGTTGGCGAGATGCGGAAGCCGGGCCCCGTTGCCGGACACGACGAGGCGAGAGAGCTCGCCTTGCCCCGCCTGGCCGACATAGAAGTCGAGCGAGCCCTTGATCTCCTCGACGAGCGAGTCGGCCTGACGGGTCAGGATGCGCAGCGCCTTCGACCGGTCATCGGTCGCCATATCGGGAATCTCCGACGAGGCGACCCCCGTGGCGCGTTTCAGCTCCTCTGCGGTCTCCCGATCGAGCGCCATGCCGTCCATGAGGGCGTCGGTGAAGTCGTCGCCTCCCTTGGGGAGCAGCCTGACGAACTCGGCGACACCGCCGCGGGCGATCACGACCTGGGTGAGCGTGGCGCCAATGTCCACGATGGCCTGGAGGGGGTTGCCCACAGCGGGCTCGATCCCGAACGTGGACCGGACGAGACCAAACGCTTGGAGGTCGATTGCCGCAGGCTTGATCTTGGCGGCACCGACGACGCGCAACAGAGCGCTGACGGTGTCGCGGTGGATGGCCACGACGAGGATCGAGGTCATCGGCTCCCCGTCCGGCGTGGTGAACTGCTCGAGGGGAACGAAGTCGAGAATCGCATCGTCGACGGCGATCGGAATGCTGTCCTGGACCTGGTAGGCCAGTGACTCGCTGAGCTCCGACTCGTCCATCTGGGGAACGTCGACACGCCGCACGACGAGCCGCTGGTTGGCCGTGCCGACGACGACGTGCTTCGTCGGGAGCTTCGTGCGCTTCCACAGCGCAGCGACCGCTTCGCTGACGGCTCCCTCATCGAGGATCTCGCCGCTCGCCACCGCCCCTTCCGGAAGCGGCATCTCGGCGAAGCGGCGCAGTACCCGCCCGCTCTTCGCGGTATCCACGGCGGCAGCGCGTATGGCACTGCCCCCAATTTCGAGTCCGACGGTGAGCGGCATCTCGACTCCGCTGTCAGCCTGCTATTGCCCCGTCGTCCTCGCCCCCGAATTCCGCCCGGAGGACTTACATCAGTGGAATTCCACTGATGTGACGCGGACGCTACCGCCTCGCCTGTGGATAACCAAGGATTTGCCGGCTCGCCGATCGCTCGGAGATGCCGGAAGGAGGAAGCAGAAGTGAGACGAACAACGCCTTGCTTCTTCTCGCGTCTTGGTTCTCCCGCGAGGGCAGGGCCCGAGTGGTCTCAGTGCCGTGGGACGCAGCGAGGGGTCTACCGCAGCCACCACTCCACGATCTGATCTCCGAACCAGAGGGCGATCCAGGCGGCGAGGATCATCGAGGGGCCGAAGGGGATGGCGTCCTTGCGGCCCCTGCGGCCGCTGAGGAGCAGCACCAGGGCGAGGACTCCCCCGACGAGGAAGGCGCCCACCCCGGCGACGGCGAGGTGGCCCCAGCCGAGGTATGCCGAGAACATCCCGAGGAGGAAGGCGAGCTTGACATCGCCGAAGCCAAAGCCCCCGCGAGCGACCAGGGCGACGACCAAGAGGACCACGAAGTAGACCGCGGCGCCCGCCACTCCCCGGCCGAACGACCCCATGGCTCCGTCGAGGAGTGCTCCGGTTCCAAGAAGCACCGCACCGACGGCGATCCCAGGAAACAAGATCCTGTTGGGGATCCGCTTGTGGTCGAGATCCGTCAGGTTGAGTGCCATGGTGACGCCCAGGTACCACAAGTACGCCGGGATCACCCACGCCAGGCCGAGGCTCAGTGGGACGGAGGCGAACAGCACCGCTGTGAGCGCCTCGACGATCGGGTACCTGGCAGAGATGGGGGCTGCACAGTCGCGGCACTTCCCGCGCAACAGCACCCATGAGACCACGGGGATGTTGTCCCGAGGCCGGATCGGGTGGTCACAGTGCGGGCAGGCCGAACCGGGGCGGACCACCGAACGGTCCTGGGGAACCCGATGGGCCACGACGTTGACGAACGACCCGGCGATGAGGCCGAAGAGGGCGGCGCTGATGGTGACCAGGAGGGTTGTGGAGTCCATTGGGTTGGTAGATCGGCTGCCGGATGGCGCGGGATGAGCGAAACCAGACGCTATCGGCTGCGGCCTGCCGATCCCAGGACCGGCGAACAAAACGGGCGGCCCGAGGGCCGCCCGTTTCTTCGTTCGACGTCGGTTGCCTAGAGCGTGGTCGCTCCCCAGCCACCGGTGACCCAGCCGGCCGTGCCGGCCGCGGCACCGCTTGCCGGGCAGGCCTTGGCCGTTGCCGTCGCGGTGTCCCAGAAGGCGTAGTAGGTGCCTCCGGTCGCCGTGGCATCGTCGAGAACGGCGAACAGGTTGCCGCTGTCCGAGTACTCGTACATGCAGACCACATCTTCGGTGGCCCCGGCGGTCCACGTCACGTGAGCCTCACCGGCGTTGGCTGCCGAGGTGACGGTCCCGATCGCGACCACTCCGATCTCGATGCCCGGTTCGAACACCTTCAGATCGGCTTCAGTTGCCGTGTACGCGCCGTTGTCGGTCCAGTGCGCCTTTTCTGACAGCAGCACGTTGCGCAGGTCGGCCTGAGCCGAACGGTCCTGGGCACGGTTGCGGAAACCAAGGAAGCTGGGCACGGCGATGGCGACGAGCACTGCAATGATCAACACGACCACCATCAGCTCAATGAGCGTGAAGCCCTCTTCTTGGTTGAGACGCTTGCGCATCCAACTCATCCTGGGAACCTCCTGTGAAGTTCGCTTGCTTGACTCGAGCCGTTGTCGGCTCTCCCCGCTGTATCGGCACTCGACACAAAAAAGTTGAGGAAGTGCCGGTGCCCGGGGACTCGTCAGCGTCCCGAGCCCAGAACCCAGAATCCAGAGTCTGCATCTGACAGCGAGGGGAGCCGAGCGATCTGCGAGCGGAGCTCAGCCTCCCCCGGCCAATGAGGCCAGGTTGAACATGGGGAGGTAGAGCGAGATCAGGATCCCACCCACGGTGACTCCCATGACGACGATCAACAGAGGCTCGATCAGGCTGGTCATGCCGCTCACCATGGCGTCGACCTCGCGGTCGTAGAAGTCGGACACCTTGCTCAGCATGGTGTCGAGCGCACCGGTCTCCTCCCCCACCGTCATCATCTGCACGACCATCGGGGGGAACACCTTGTGGCGCGACAGCGGCTGTGCCAGCGACTCGCCCTCGCGCACCGAGGCCTTGACCTCGTCGAGGGCCCGCTCCACCCGGGCGTTGCCTGTGGTGTCTGCAACGATGTCGAGCGTTTGCAGCACAGGCACGCCGGTTCTGCTGAGCACCGAGAAGGTCCGCGAGAAGCGGCTGATCGCCGTTTTGTGGAACAGCTTGCCGAACACCGGGATCTTCAGCTTGATCGAGTCCCACCGGAACCTGCCGTTCTCAGTTCGCTTCCAGCGCCGGAAGGCGAAGATCGATCCGGCCGTGACCGCGATGATCAGCCACCACTTCGACGTGATGAGGCTCGAGATCGCGACCAGGACCATCGTCGGCAGTGGGAGCTGCGCATCCGGTCCTCCCATCTCCGCGTACATGTTCGTGAAGACCGGCACAACGAAGATGATCATTCCTGCGGTCACCGCCAGGATGAGGAAGCCCACAACCACCGGATAGGCCATCGCCGACTTCACCTTGGACCGCAACTCGAGGTTGGCCTCCATCATGTCGGCCAGGCGGTTCAGCGTCTCGTCGAGCACACCGCCGACCTCGCCGGCGCGGACCATGGCCACATAGAGCTTGTCGAACGCGTTGGGGTGCTTCTCCAGCGCCGCCGACAGGCTCGTGCCTCGCTCGACGTCTGCCTTGACCTTCTGGAGCACCTTCGCCAGGCCCTTGCTCTCGGTCTGTTCCACCAGCACAGACAGCGAGCGCAGCAACGACAAGCCGGAGTTGACCATCGTGGCGAACTGGCGGGAGAACACGACGACGTCGCGGCCCTTGATGCGGCCGCTGAGACCCGGGATCGTGATCTCGGTGGACAGGCCGCCCGACTTCTTCTCCTCGATCGAGATCGGGATGAGCCCCCGCTCGCGTAGGGTCTTGGCAACCAAGTCCCCCGAAGCCCCATCGACCTCTCCGGTGTGCACCTTCCCAGACCGATCGCGGACCTTGTACTCGAACGTTGCGGTCGTGGTCATCGTCTCTGCCTCTCCCCAAGGAGGGTGTTGAAGCCTTCGAGATCGTGCGCTCGTTCCATGGCGGCCCGGTAGTCGACGAGGTTCTCTTTGACGAGGTTGGCGAGCGCCTGGTCCATCGTCTGCATGCCGTACTTGCCACCGGCCTGCATCGCCGTAGCGATCTGATGGACCTTGCCCTCGCGGATCTGGTTGCGGATGGCCGGGGTCACGACCATCGTCTCGACCGCGGCAATCCGACCGTGACCCCCCATCTTCGGGAGCAGCTGCTGCGCCAAGACTGCTTGGAGCGAGCTGGCCAGCTGCACCCGCACCTGCTGCTGCTGGTGGCTCGGGAACACGTCGATCATGCGCTCCACCGACTTCGGAGCGTCCTGGGTGTGCAGGGTGGCAAACACCAAGTGTCCGGTCTCTGCGGCGGTGATCGCTGTGGCAATGGTCTCCAGGTCCCGCATCTCGCCGACGAGGATCACGTCGGGGTCCTGGCGGAGTGCGTGCTTCAGCGCCTTGGCGAAGCTGATCGTGTCGCTGCCGACCTCGCGCTGGTTGACGATCGACATCTTGTGCCTGTGGATGAACTCGATCGGGTCCTCGACGGTCATGATGTGATCGGGACGCGTCGAGTTGATGAGATCGATCAACGACGCCAGCGTCGTCGACTTGCCGCTCCCGGTCGGCCCGGTCACGAGCACCATCCCTCGGGTCAGCTGGGCGAAATCGGAGACGACCGGCGGCATGCCGAGTTTGGTCAGGGACACGATCTCGTTGGGGATGGCGCGCATCACCGCACCAACCGATCCCCGCTGGAAGAAGACGTTCACCCGGAACCGACCGATGTGGGGGAGCGGATGCGAGCAGTCCAACTCGCGGTACTCCTCGAACTCTTGCTTCTGACGCACCGTGAGAATCTCATAGATCATCGCACGCAGCGGAGCTGGCTTGAGCATCCCGATGTCATCGAGCGGGACGAGTGAGCCGTTGATGCGCACCTGTGGGGGCGAGCCTGCCGTCACGTGGAGGTCGGACCCACCCATCTCGACGAGCCGCTCCAGCAAGTCGTTGATGTGCGGGTGGTCTTCTTCGGGGGGCACGGCTACGGGCGCACTCCCGGTTGCCGGATCCGGCCCGTAGACACGATCGATGGCTTCGCGGATCTGCCGCTCCTGGGCAAGGCCGAGCTCGACTTCAGCGCCCAAAGCCATGCGCAGCTGGGCCTTCTTGGCGTCGTCGAGCGGGTTGGCTACTGCGACCTCGACCCTCCCCGCCTGGTCGGTCGCAACCGGGAGAGCCTCGAGACGCCGCGCCGACTCTGCGCTGATCATCGCGACCGCCCGCTGATCCGGCACGAATCCGTTCGTGAGATCCCAGAACGGGACGCCGAGTTGCGAGGCGACCGCATCGAGAACGTCGGAGTCGGCAACCCGACCAGTGTCGATCAGCAGGCGCGTCAGCGGCACCCCGGCGCGCCCTGCGTCGAGGGCAAAGCGCTCCAGGTCGTCGACCGAGAGCAGTCTCCGGTCAACGAGCAGCTGTCCGAGCTTGCGCTCGGTGTCGTCCATGGTCCGCCTTCCGGTTGGGAGGGTCCGTTCTGCTCCATCGGCATCGTCTGTGCCGTTCTCCAGTCGTTCAGACCACGACACGGAGCACCTCTTCGATCGACGTGAGGCCGAGTTCCACCTTGGCCATGCCGTCCTGGCGCAGCGTGCGCATCCCGGAGTCGATCGCCGAATGCCTGATCTCCTCGGATGACTTGCGATCGACCGTGAGCCTCTGGATGTCCTCGGTGACGGTGAGTACCTCGTTGATAGCCACCCGGCCGCGATAGCCAGTCGCTGAGCAGGCCTTGCAGCCTTTGGCGCGGTAGAGGACGGGAATCCCCGCCTCTTCCCATCCCTCCCACCCGAGCTGCTCCATCACGGAGCGCTCCGGCGCGTACTGCTCCTTGCACTTGTCACAGAGTTTGCGTGCCAGGCGCTGGGCGAGGACGGTGTCGATCGCCGAACTCACGAGAAACGGCTCGACACCCATGTCGATGAGCCGGTTGATGCTCGAAGGGGCGTCGTTGGTGTGCAGCGTCGAGAGCACGAGGTGGCCGGTCAGGGCCGCTTCGATGGCGATCTTGGCAGTCTCACCATCGCGGATCTCACCGATCAGAATGATGTCGGGATCCGCACGCAGGATGGACTTCAGTGCCGTCGCGAACAGCAGGCCTGCCTTGCGATTCACCTGTATCTGGTTGACGCCGTCGAGCCGGTACTCGACCGGATCCTCGACAGTGATGATATTGACATCTGCCTCGTTGAGGATGTCCAGGGTCGAGTACAGCGTCGTCGTCTTCCCCGAGCCGGTGGGACCTGTGACCAGGATCGCGCCATACGGCTTGGTGTAGGCCTCCTCGTACCGCTTCAAGTTGTACGGCAGAAAGCCCAGATCTTCGAGCGAGACAACGCCTGCGCTCTTGTCGAGGATGCGCATGACGACCTTCTCGCCGTAGATCGATGGCAGGGTGGCGATACGGAGATCCACGGCGCGGCTCCCGACCTTCATGGACACGCGACCGTCCTGGGGCACACGGCGCTCGGCAATGTCGAGATCAGACATGATCTTGATCCGGCTCACCATCGCGTTGGAGATCGAGCGGTTCGTCGTCATCACCTCATGGAGCACGCCGTCGATGCGGTAGCGGATGCGCAGCTCGCGCTCCCCAGGCTCGATGTGGATGTCCGAGGCTCGGTCGTTCACGGCTCGCGAGATGATGGAGTTCATGAGTTTCACGACCGGAGCCTCTTCGGACGCCGACTCCAGGTCGGAGACGTCGATGGCCTCGTCATGGTCCCCGACGGCGAGATCCGCGAGGTCGGAGACGTCCTCGTCGTAGCTGTTGAAGCGCCTCCCGGCATCGTCGATGTCCTGGCGGGTGGCTGCGACGATCATGAGCTGGCGCCCGGACACCGCCCGAATGTCGTCGACGGCGAGCACGTTGCCCGGTTCCGACATCGCAACGACGAGCTTGTCGTCCTCGAACGCGAGCGGGATCGCGCCGTACCGGTCGCGGAGGTAGTCGGGAACCGTGGCCACTGCGGACGGATCGATCGTCGCCTCACCGAGATCGACGAAGGCGATACCGAGCCGCTCGGCGACGGCCTTCATCAGGTCCGGCTCCCCGACGAGACCCTCCGCAAGCAGCACATGGCGCAGCGGCAGGCCCGATTCCTGCTGCTGTTCTAGGGCGTACTGGAGCTGCGCCTCCGTCAGGAGGCCGTTCTCGAGCAGCATGACGCCCACGTTGCGGGCATCCCCGGCCAAGCGTCCCTCCTTCCGCGCGCGCGACGACGCGGCTATAGAGAGTTTCGGCCGGGATTCTGGGGGCCTTGAGCCTCCCGTAGTGCCGAGCGCATGGCGGATTCCGGCGCAGGTTGACCGGTCCACAGGGTGAACGAGGCCATCGCCTGGCCGAGCAGCATGGCCGTTCCCGAGGCGACGGGGATGCCGAGTTGGGCACCGCGCCGTTCTGCTGGGGTCGTCCCTGCGGCATACGGCATCTCGAGCAGGCCGGCGGCCTCGTCGAGCACTCCGGAGGGCAGATCCTCACCTGCCATCCCGAGCGTCGTGGCGTTCACCACGACAGCACCTCGAACCGGGGTCCCCCAGGGAAGAATCCGCGCCGCCGACCGCACCAGGGCGATCCGTTCGGCCGCGGCTCCGCTGCGGCGAGCGGCAACGGCGATCGGCCTGCCGGCAAGAGCTACGAGCGCCGCGGCGGCAGCACCTCCTGCGCCGAGTACGAGCACCGGTGCGTCTTCGGGAAGTCCTGCCAAGCTCCAGGCATAACGCACACCGGCGATGTCGGTGTTCGCACCGACCGCGACGCCTGAGCCGCCGACGAGGGTGTTGACGGCCCCGGTCGCCAGGGCATCGGCGGCGGCGTCGTCCGCCGCGGCGAAGGCGGCCTGTTTGTGCGGCATCGTCACGTTCGCCCCGGTGAGGGAGCCGTACCGGATCTCATCGACCGCCCCACGGAGCCCGGCCTCGTCGACGCGGCGAGCGGTGTAGGTCCCTGCGATCCCGCACGCCCTGAGCGCTGCAACCTGCATCGCGGGGGACAGCGAGTGGGCCACCGGGTCTCCGAGCAGCACGAGCTTCACGGGAACACGCCTTCGGCCTTGGCGCGCTCGACCTTCTCCTGGTGTTCTTCATACGTGATGGAGAAGCCGTGCGAGCCGTCTGGCGCCACGAGGACGTAGAACAGGAAGTCGCTCGTAGCCGGGTGGGCCGCGGCTTCGAGGCTGGCCGCCCGGACCGTTCCGATCGGCGTTGGGGGGAGCCCATCGACTCGGTAGGTGTTGTATGGGGACTCGATCGCGAGATCGCCTGCCGAGACGTGGCCGGGCGTTTCTCCCCGGGCATAGATGACCGTGGCATCGATCTGGAGACGCATCGGAACCGCCAGGCGGTTGTAGATCACGGAGGCGATCAGCGGACGTTCTTCGTCGAGCAAGGCCTCCCGCTCGATCAGCGAGGCCACGATCATGGCCTCGTAGCGAGACACCCCCAGGTCGTCCAACTCGGACCAGTCCGTCCCTTCGACGCGGGTGACCATCTCGTCGACCAGGATCGTGAGGATGCCGGCAGCATCGGCTCCTGAGGGAACCTCGTATCGGGCAGGAAACAGCAAACCCTCCCAGGCGGACAGGGGGTCGGCGCCGTCTGGCAGCGAGGTCGGCAGATAGGGCGAAGTAACCGTTCCATCGAGCAGCGCCCTGCGAAAGGACTGTTCGGCGAGCCCGGTCTGTTCGGCCAATTCCCGCACGATCGTGGTGATCGACGCCCCCTCGCGGACGGCCACGGTGTTTCCCGACGTCAGGTTGGGGCCGGCGACCAAGGCATCGACAACTGCAGGCGCGGGCATGCCGGTCTCGAGGGCATAGCGGCCCGCCTGTAAGCGGTCGGCCACCCCGCGGGCATCGATCTCAGCTACCAGCTCCCGGGCCAGGACCACGCCGGCCGTCTCGAGATCGCTCGCGATGGTTCGTGCCGCGGCGCCAGGAGAGATCGTCACTTCCACCCGCAACCCCGGAGTCACCCCGAGCGTCGGATCTGGAGCGAGCGAGCGGGCGAGAACCGTTGCCGCACCGCCGAGGAGGGCCAGACCGACGACGACGGCGACGGCCATTGCCAGCACGTTGCGCCACGGCCGCTGTGGTGCTTCAGTCGGCGGCTGGCGTTCCGTCGCCGGTTGCTGCAGCGTCACCACGGCCCCTTCCGTCGAGGTAGGACTGCAGCATCACCGCCGCAGCCACCTTGTCGCGCGTCTCCTTGCGCTGTCGCCTCTTCATGCCGCCGGCAACCAGCGCCCGTTCTGAAATGACCGTCGTGAAGCGTTCGTCGGAGAAGACCACCGGTAGTCCCGTGACCTCCGCGACCTCGGCTGCCAGATCTCTGGCTGCGACGGCCGCCGGGCCTTCGGTACCGGAGAGGCCGATCGGCAGCCCGACCACGATCGTTGCCACGTCGTGCTCCGTGCAGAGGGTCGCCAGGGCCTCCCCGATCCCGGCTCGATCGATCACCGAATGCGGCGAGGCAATGGTACCGGTGAGGTCGGATAGCGCGAGGCCGACCCTCCGCTCTCCCGGGTCGACTCCGAGGAACCGTCCGCTCACGCCAGCAGCAGCGCCGCCCGCGCCGCGTCCCTGGCAATCTCGAGGGCAGCATCGAGCTCGCCGGCTCTGGGTCCGCCGGCTTGGGCCAGTCGCGGATCGCGCCCACCGCCGCCTCCGAGCGCGGCCGCCGCATCGGCGATCACGTCGCCTGCTGATATCCCCTGCTCGATCAGATCGTCTGTCACCCAGGCGACGAGCGCCCCCTTGCCGTCGTGGGTCGAACCGATGACACCGATTCCGGAGCCCAGCCGGTCGCGGACCTGGAACGCCAGGGCTCGCAAGGCGTCCCCTACCAGTCCCTCCTGCCTGGCGACGAGGACCGCATGACCGTCGTGCTGCTCGGCCTGGTCCAGGAGGGACGCAGTGGCCGCAGAGCGTTGCTGTGCCTCGAATTCTTCGATTCGGTCCGCTTGGGCCTGCAACCGCGCCGCGGCCGAGCTTGCAGCCTCGACGAGCCGTCCGGGCTGTGCTCCGAGGGCCGCGGCCGCCGCGTCGAGCTGATCGCGCAGGTGCACGAGATGTTCGTACCCGGCCACGCCGGTGAGTGCTTCGACCCGCCTCGTGTTGGCCGCAACGCTCCCCTCGCTCACCAGCAGGAATGGGCCGATCTGCCCGGTCGACGGCACATGGGTTCCTCCGCAGAATTCCGTGGAGTAGTCCCCTGCGCGCACGACGCGGACATCATCTCCGTACTTGTCGCCGAAGAAGGCGAGAGCGCCCATGGCCTCGGCCTCGTCCTTCGTCGTCTCCACCGTGGTCACGGCGGCGTTCTCGATGACGCGCTCGTTGACCGATCGCTCTACGGCGAGCACCTCATCGGGATCGAGGCCGCGGAAATGGCTGAAGTCGAACCGGAGCCGATCTTGTGCGACGAACGAGCCCTCCTGGTGTACGTGGTCGCCGACGATCGAGCGCAGCGCCCAGTGGAGGAGGTGGGTCCCCGTGTGGTTCTTTCTGATGCGCTCGCGCCGCGCCTGGTCGATGTGCAACTCGGCGTCCTGGCCCACGGCGACGCTCCCCGCGGCCACGGTCCCGATGTGGCCGTGGGTGCCCGGCAGGGCGAATTGGGTGGCCCGCACTGTGATCGTGCCGGTCTCGGTGACGATCACTCCCGAGTCACCGATCTGCCCACCGGACTCTGCATAGAACGGGGAGGTGTCGACGAAGACCTCCACATCCTGGCCAGCCTCGACCGCATCGACGATCTCGCCCTCCCTGATGATCGACAGCACTGTTCCGGTGTCTTCGCTCCGCTCGTAGCCGACGAACCGCGTGTGGTCGATGCCGGAAAGCATGGACCGGTAGGCGTCGGTTGCGGCCGCGGCGTCGCCGCCCCGGTAGGCAGCCTTGGCGCGCGCCCGTTGTTCTTCCATCATCCGGTTGAACTCGGCCAGGTCCACCTGGAACCCACGTTCGGCGACGATCTCTACGGTGAGCTCGTGCGGGAAGCCGAATGTGTCGTGGAGTTTGAAGGCCGTCTCCCCGGCGAGGGTTCCTCCCGGCTCGAGCCCGTCCAGGGCATCATCGAGCAGTTGATGCCCCGATCGCAGGGTTCGGCGGAACTGCTGCTCCTCGCGCTCGACCATCTCGGTGATGGCGTCCCGGTGCTGGCGCAGCACCGGGTAGGCGTCGCCCATCGTCTCCACGGTGGCATCGACGAGACCGGGCATCACTGGGTCTTCGGTTCCCAACAGGAACGCGTGGCGAACGGCGCGGCGCAGCACGCGTCGCAGCACGTAGCCGCGGCCTTCGTTCGAAGGAACAACCCGATCGCCGATGAGGAACGTGACGAAGCGTCCGTGGTCGGCCAGGATCCGCAGCGAGACATCGCTGCCGGGATCGTCCCCGTAGCGAGTTCCCGTCAGGGACTCGCCCCTGGCCAGGATCGTGCGAAGCACGTCGGTGTCGAACACCGAATCGACCTGTTGGACCACCGATGCGACCCGTTCCAGGCCGGCACCTGTGTCGATGTTCCTCGCGGGAAGGTCACCGATCACGTGGTACGGCTCGTCCTGGATGTTCTGCATGAAGACGAGGTTCCAGATCTCCATGTGCCGTTCGTCGTCGACCGCGGGACCGCCTTCCTCGCCGTACTCGGGACCTTTGTCGAAGAAGATCTCCGAAGAGGGCCCGCACGGCCCGGGGATGCCCATCTGCCAGAAGTTGTCCTTGTCGAGGCGCTGGACCCGCTCGGCGGGGACGCCCACGCCGTCGACCCAGATCTCTTCCGCTTCGTCATCTGAGATGTGGACCGTGTACCACAAGCGTTCTGGATCCAACCCGAAGCCCTCGGTCACCAGTTCGTAGGCCCACGGGATGGCCTGTTCCTTGAAGTAATCGCCGAACGAGAAGTTTCCGAGCATCTCGAAGAACGACACATGGCGCAGCGTCGTCCCGATGATGTCGATGTCCGTCGTCCTGGCGACTTTCTGGATCGTCGTGGCCCGCGGGTACGGCGGCACCTCCTCGCCGAGGAGGTACGACTTGAACTGGACCATCCCGGCGCCGGTCAACAGCAGGGTCGGATCGACCGGGATCAGCGAGGCCGACGGCACCACGACATGGTCGCGAGCCGCAAAGAAATCGGTGAAGGTGCGCCTGATCTCGTTGCTGTCCATCAGGTCAGCGAGGTTAGCCCTCGCTCCGATCACGACTCGGTGCCAGGCGTTTGCCGGCGAACTCCATCACGTCCGCAGCGCTGAGCGCCGTCGCCCGCGCCACGGTCGCGGGTGTCATCTGCTGCCGCATCCGCTTGATCTTGGTGATCACATAGGCGGTCGCTCCCACCGAAGTGACGGCGCCGTACATGAACCAGCGGGCCCTCGTGAACATGACGCGAGGATAGGCCGCTCGGCGCCTGCGGGACCCTGGCGCTCAAGGCCGCCCCGTCTGCAGCCGACGCAACAGGGAGCGCCCAGGAGCGAACGATGACACGTGCCTCGATGCTGGTGGTCGGCATGACCTTCGTCGCTGCCGCCTGCGGTGGCGGGTCTGCAGACATCGCTCCCGTCGCGGAGACGACAGCGCCACCCACCACCGTCGCCTATGAGCGCACGACGTCGCTCACGAGGCAGGCCTCGTACATCGTGACCGATACGTGCCTGCGCACCGCGAGCGAACGCGAGGCCGTCGCTGCCTGGCTGCGCGACCAGACGAACACCCACCCACCGGGGGTCAGGGACCGTGCCGGATGGGCAGCATTCGCCACCCTGGAAGCAGCCGCCGTCTACGAGGCGTGCCGCGCCCAGTCCTGGTACGACGCGGCTGCTGCCGAAGAGCGGGCGGCTCGAGATCTGGCCCGCGTTGCGGTGCGCGACCTCCTCAACGACGGCGCACACCACGAGTTCTCCTGGGCTGTCGTGCCGGGGCTCGCGGCGGACGCGGCCGAGTGGTGTGCCGGTCTCCGCTCCTTTCCCGCGGCCGCGGATGCGGCCGGGGCTGGGCCGGTACGGTCGGACCTGGCAGCGACGAAGATCGTGGTCACCGACGCGGACGACGGAGGCATCTATCGGTTCCGCCTCTCCGCAGTCGCCACCGGTGACGAGATGGCGGCGATGTGGCTCGTCCTCGCCCCAGACGGTGTCGCCGCAGCCTGTGCCACCCTCTACGGGGGCGCCTAGCGGCGCTGTGCCGGGACGCCTTCGAGACTGCCCGCGACGCTACTCGCGAGACGGCTTACCTCGGACTTCGTCGATGTGCTCCAGCCCGTCTGCGACATCGGCTTCCTCACCGATCCGCTTCGGGCGAAACACGATGGCGCCGGTCACCCCTTCCGGAAGGTAGTCCTGGGGAGCCAGACCATCGGGATGGCGATGTGGTGAGTCGTAGCCGACGCCGTAGCCGAAGGCGCGTTCCCCCTCGAACGAGGCCGAGCGGAGATGGGCGGGAACCTCGGCACCTGCAGTGCGCTCGACCAGGTCGCCTGCAGCGCCCATCGCCGTCTTCACCGAGTCCGATTTCGGGGCGGCCGCCAGGTAGATCGCGGCATGGGACAGGGCGAACGACGCCTCAGGAAGGCCGATGATCTCGACGGCTCGGAACGCATCGAGCGCCACCCCGAGGGCCGCAGAATCGGCGAGACCCACGTCCTCGGAGGCCAGGATCACCATCCGCCTGGCGATGAACTTCGGGTCCTCACCGGCAGCGATCATCGTGTGCAGCCAGTACATCGCCGCATCCGGATCACTGCCGCGCAGCGATTTGATGAAGGCGCTGATGACGTCGTAGTGGCGATCGCCCGCCCGGTCGTAGCGGACGATCCTGCGCTGAAGCGCCTCCGCGACGTCGTCGACCTCGACGCTCTCGCGGCCGCGACCTGTGGCGATCGCGGCTGCGACTTCCAGGGCGTTCAACGCCAGCCTGGCATCTCCCCCGGAGCGCTCGGCCAACACGGCGAGGGCCTCAGCGGTGACCGTGACTCCACTGATCCCGCGCATCGGGTCGTCGAGGGCCCGCTGCAGCACCGCGGCGACGTCGCCAGGCCCGAGCGCCTCGGTGCGGAAGACCGTCGCCCGGGAGATGAGCGGCGAGTTCACCTCGAAGAAGGGGTTCTCGGTCGTAGCCCCGATGAGCGTGATGACGCCGTCCTCCACCCCGGGCAGCAGGGCGTCCTGCTGGGACTTGGAGAAGCGATGGATCTCGTCCAAGAACAGCACCGTCCTCCCCCTGCCTTCTTCACCACGCTGCTCTGCAGTCGCCAGGACCTCGCGGACATCCTTCACGCCGGCGGACGTTGCAGACAGCTGCTCGAATCGCGCTTCTCCCACCTTGGCGACGAGTCTGGCGAGGGTGGTCTTCCCTGACCCAGGAGGACCCCACAGGATCATCGACACTGGGCTGCCAGACTCGACCATCGCGCGGAACGCCGCATCCGCACCCAGAAGATGGCGTTGCCCTTCGACTTCGTCGAGGTCGCGGGGCCGCATGCGGGCAGCGAGCGGGGCGCTGCGCATCCGGTTGTGCAGCCGCTCCTCCGCGAAGAGATCGTCCTGACTCAGGTGTCTGCCTCCGCCCAAGCGGCCCGCACTTCAGGTCGGATGTCGATCCCCAGTTCGATGAGTTGCTCTTCTTCGACCCTGCTGGGCGAGCCGGTCAGCGGGTCGGCACCGGTCTGGGTCTTGGGGAACGGGATCACTTCGCGGATATTGGGCTCGTTCTGCAGGATGGACACCATGCGGTCGATGCCGATCGCAAAGCCGGCGTGCGGTGGTGTTCCATAGCGCAAGGCCTCGAGGAACCAGCCGAAGCGGCGGGTGGCGTCCTCATCACTGATGCCCAGGATCTCGAAGACCTTCGCCTGAACTGCTGGGTCGTGGATCCGAACACTGCCGGAGCCGAGCTCGGAGCCGTTCAAGACCAGGTCGTAGGCGCGGGAGATCGCCCGGTCGGGATCGGCTGCCATTTCGGCGACGTCTGCCGGGGCCGTGAACGGGTGGTGCAGTGCAACGAGGGATCCCTCTGCAGTTCGCTCGAACACGGGGAAGTCGACGACGAAGAGGAACCGCAGCTCTTCGTGGCCTTCCGGCTGGCCGAGGTGGAGCCGGAGCCGTCCCAGGACATCGCGCACGATGGCGATCTCGTCCGCCACGATGAGCAGCGTGTCCTCAGGTTCTGCGCCCAGTCTCGCGATGACCGCAGCTTGTTCCGCCGGCGACAGGAACTTGGCAACTGGCGAGCGCAGGCCGCCGTCCGCTTCGACGACCATCCACACGAGCCCCTTGGCCCCATGGCCCTTGGCCATATCGGTCAGCCTGTCGAATCCGGACCTCGCCATGCCGAGCGGACCGGCATTGATGCCCCGCACCGCGCCCCCGGTGTCGAGCGCACCGGAGAACACACCGAACTCCGATCCCGTCACGGCCGCAGCCAGGTCGACGATCTCCATGCCAAAGCGCAGATCCGGCTTGTCGGTGCCGAACCGGTCCATCGCCTGGAGCCACGTCATGCTGGGGATGGGGTGATCGATGTCAACACCGCGCAAATGGCGCACGACCCGAGAGGCAATGGTCTCGAGGAGCTGCAGAACGTCGTCCCGGCCCCAGAACGATCCCTCGAGATCGAGCTGGGCGAATTCGATCTGGCGATCGGACCGGAAGTCCTCGTCCCGATAGCACTTCGCCACCTGGTAGTACCGCTCGACGCCACCAATCATGAGCAACTGCTTGAAGAGCTGGGGCGACTGGGGCAACGCGTAGAAGGAACCGGGACGGAGCCGGCTGGGTGCGAGGACATCTCGAGCCCCTTCCGGTGTCGACGCGATCAGTGTCGGCGTCTCGACCTCGAGGAAGTCGTGTTCGTCCATCACGTCCCGCATCGCTCGGATCGCCCGAGAGCGCGCCTTGAGGTTCTCGGCCATCCGGGCGCGGCGCAGGTCCAGGTAGCGATACTGCAAGCGCCGCTCCTCGGACACGTCCACGCGATCGTCGAGTTGGAACGGAAGCGCCTTTGCAGGGCTCAAGATGGTGAGTTCGGCAGCTGCCACTTCGACAGCCCCCGTCGGCAGGTCAGGATTGACGGTCCCCTCCGGCCGGGGACGCACGACACCGGCGACGGCGACGCAGTACTCGCTGCGGAGACCATGGAGCACCGTCTCGGACGCCGGCTCTTCGTCGGGATTCAAGACGATCTGAACGATGCCGCTGGCGTCGCGCAGGTCGATGAAGATCACGCCTCCGTGGTCGCGGCGACGACCGACCCACCCGGCGAGGCGGACGTCACGGCCGACGTCTGCAGCGCGCAGCTCGCCAGCGCCGATGGTCTTCAGTGGGCCTTCACCCATGTGTCGATCTCCTGTCGCGTAATGACGTCCTGATCGCCAGACATCAGGTCTCGAATCGTGACGGTGCCGCCTGTCCACTCTTCGCCGACGATGACCGCGGTCCTGGCGTCACGACGGTCTGCGGCGCGGAACTGGGCCTTCACGGAACGGAGCCCCCGGTCCTGATCGGTTCGCAGCCCGGCGCTGCGCAGTTCGGCCACCAAGGCCTCGGCCTCTTCCGCCAGCTCCTGGTCCGCCACGACCACGAAGACGTCGAGTGCGTGCTCGGCGTTCTGTTCGGCAGCAAGCAGGATGCGGTCGATCCCCATTGCCAGCCCGACGCCCGGGGTCGGCTTGCCTCCGAGCGTCTCGAACAACGGGTCGTACCTGCCTCCACCCCCGAGCGAGGACTGTGCGGCGTCGTATCCGGCTGCGACGTACTCCCACACCGTGCGGTTGTAGTAGTCGAGACCGCGCACCAGCCTGGGGTCGAGTTCGTACGGGATCCCGCGCCGTTCCAGGCCGGCCCGCACCGCGGCGAAATGCTCCGCAGCGGCCTCTCCCAGGTGGTCTGCAGGCGCCGGCGCCGCGGTGACGATCGCCGCGTCCGCCTTGGAGTCGAGCACCCGCAGGGGGTTGCTCGCGATCCGGTCGCGAGCCTCAGGCGCCAGCTGGTCGGCGCGCTCGGTCAGCCATTCGCTCAGAAGGACGCGGTAGTGCGCCCGGTCTGCAGCATCTCCGATCGAGTTGAGGACGACGCCAGGTGCGCCAACACCGATCTCGAGGAGGTAGCGATAGCCAAACTCGATCGCCTCGACGTCTGCGGCAGCGGCCTCCTCGCCGAAGTATTCGATGTCTGCCTGGTAGAACTGGCGGTTCCTGCCCTTCTGGGGCCGCTCGTAGCGAAAGGCCGCACCGAACGCCGCGGTCTTCGCCGTCGTCTCGACGCCCCCGGCCTGGATGTGGGCCCGCACGATGCCTGCCGTGAACTCGGGACGCAGCGTCAGGGAACGGCCGCCCTTGTCGGCGAACGTGTACATCTGCTTCTCGACGACCTCGGTCGTCTCCCCGACTCCACGGGCGAAGAGTTCCGTCGCCTCGAACACTGGGATCAGGATGGGTTCGTAGCCGTACACGGCGGCCAGGTCCCAGAACACGCGCTCCGCCCGCCTCCACGCCCGAGAATCGGGAGGGAGAACGTCCTCGGTGCCCTTGGGCGCGCGGTAGCTCATCGGAGCGAGATGGTAGGAGGCGGAGGGGCCGCAGCGTCGTCTAGGACCAGAGGTCGCGGAATGGGTTGGCCGCCCGCTCTCGCCCGACGGTTGTCTCAGGGCCGTGACCGGGAAGCACTCTGGTTTCGTCGGCGAGCGGCATCACGTGGTCACGCATCGACGCCGCGAGCTGGTCCAGGCTCCCCCCGGGAAGGTCGGTCCTCCCGATCGAGTCGCGAAAGAGCTGATCCCCGGCGAACAGGATCCCGTCGGCCTCCGAGTGGAAGCACACATGACCAGGCGAATGACCCGGCGTGTGGAGCACCGTGAGCTCCACGCCGGCGAGGTCCAGCCGGTCGCCGTGTGCCAGGTCGACGAACTGCTCCGGCGGAGCCCAGTCCCCCGGTTCGCCCGGCACGCCTCCGAACAGTGCACGGAGCTGCTGTTCGGGATTCGCGGCGAGGAAGTCATCGTCGGGATGGAGGTAGGCCGTCACTCCCGTCGTTCGCACCAGCTCCCCGGCGCCGCCGGTGTGGTCGACGTGCCCATGGGTGATCAGCGCAGCCATCGGGATCAGGTCGTGGCGAGACAGCAGGTCGGCGACGGCAACG
>Ga0255047_10000538_pt1 | contig 30886 bp, 39 predicted proteins | sample JV7_2_1_MG_FD_183640 | JGI IMG/M metagenome (GOLD analysis project Ga0255047, IMG submission 183640) | Seawater microbial communities from Jervis Inlet, British Columbia, Canada - JV7_2_1 | ecosystem: Environmental > Aquatic > Marine > Inlet | place: Canada: British Columbia | collected 2016-10-06
CTTGGGTTCACCCTCGGGGGGCATAGGTGGTGGGGCCTCCCTTATTGGGGTAGAGGGTGAATGACAGACTTTATATCGATTGCTTTAACCGGAACCGTCTGTGGTACTCTAAATCAAGAGTGGCACAAGAATGGGTACTTCCGTTGCAATTGCATGATCAAAGCGAAACAGTGGTATTACACCAAGGCGGGGAATCGCAAAGAGAACCACGTCTTGTTGCGGATCTACTTCATTGGGCGGGACGCAGAGACGTTCTACCAATACGTGAACAAACGGGACAAGATCTTTGTCACAGGGCGCCTGCTTCAACGCAGGATGCCCGGGTTTTGTTGTGCTAATGCCAAAGAACAATGGTTCACCTCATTGGAAGTTGAGCGATGGTACTTCATCAACCAACCCACCAAAGAGCCGGAAACGTTCGAGAACTACACAAAAACAATGCCACCAGTGCGGGAACTCGATCTTGATGAAGAAAAGCGTAGATCCCTACACAGGGAAGGAGATTCTAACGTTGGATCGAGAGAAGATAGATTGCCCAGCAGCGAAGCGGATAAAGGAGATGGTTCACCAGGAGAGGACAACAGCAGTTCGGGTGGATCAGAAGAAGTCGGAGAAGTTGTATAAGTACGAGTGTGCCATTGAGAATATACTGGTGGCGTTGAAGTCGAAGAAGATGGGTGAAGCCAAGCGGATCTGCGAAGAGGTGCTGTCGGTGAATTCGATACCGGACCACAAGGCATATGATGAGATCGATGTGAGCATCTCTCAACTGCTGAACCGCATTCATAAGACTCGAGATCCTGAGTACTACGGTGATGCTATCCGTGATGAGGAAGAGACTGATTAATGTCACTCCTATTCACGTTGGAGATCGCCCCTAAGCCTCAGGTGCGTCATCGTACAATTCACGGTGGTCGCAGGACTTACGACCCCAGCAGCAAGTACAAGAATCAGATCAAGGAAATGGCGAGGATGGTGGCGCCGGCGGAACCTGTCGAGGGAGCCTTACGGGTCACCATGTCATTCTATTTGGCTATGCCTAAGGCGTTTGGCAAGCGCAAGCAAGACCTGGCAATCCAAGGTCAGGTCCGCCCATTTAAACGGCCTGATCTCAGCAATTACATCAAAGCGGTAGAGGATGCCTTGGACGGTATCATCTGGCGTGATGATGGTCAGATCGTGGAATACGGTCCACGTACCGGGAAGTACTTCTCAGAGTTTCCCCGGATAGAAGTCATGGTCGAGACGCTTAACGTCGACCTGTACTAAACCCCAATATCTAGGTTTTAGTTGACAAGCCCCCACAGTCAGATGTATCTCTCCCAATATAGAACGTCGCATAATATCTAAGTCATAAGGTAATCACGTATGCCTGAGCCAATAACTAAAGAGTCCCTCGAAGTGAGGCTTAACGCTTTGGAAGAGTGCTGCCCATCCGGCAGGGGTCCAGGTCCGTGGACTATTGGGTCTGAAACTACGACGGCATTTGAAGACCTCCAACGACTACAGGAACTTGAGCGTGAGCATTCAAAAATGAATAACGGAGAGATCTGATGGCTGAAGCTACTGGTGTACAGGTTTTGCTCGATGAAGATACTGGGGGCGCTACTGATGGCGAGGGCACTGCAAAGTTTGGTGGGTGTAAATCAATCACCTACTCGGTAGAGATTGATGCCACCGGTGCTGTAGAATTGCAACGCCAGATGAAGACCACTGGCACTTGGATAACGATCCCTGGTACTAGCGTATCTGCCAGTACAAACCTCACCCTATTTTCTCCCTTTGATATGATCAGGGCTAAGATTACTGCCAACACAGGCGCAATTACGGTTGAGTGCCTTGGGATTATGCTTTAATAATGGGTGATCCATTTGTCCCTAATACAGCATGGATACCAGCCATACCTGCCGGTTCCAGGGTTGGTTGGTCACAGGGTGTGCCTGCATCAGAGAATCTTGAAAGTCCCATCTGGACATCGTTTGACGTAACTGTCGGTGGTACTCCACTCGCATCCCCCACTGCCAGTAATGGCACAGTTCTGACCAATGCCAGGCAGTTGTTTGGTACAGCAGCATTGGCCCAGCACTTCCTTGGGGTTGCTGTTACCTACACGAATGGCGGGTTTGTTACCCTCAGGGGATTTGCCAAGAAGGGTCACGCTTCTGGCATCCTTGACTTTGTTGGACTGACATTTTTGAATCTTGGGTTTATCGCTACGACCATCTTCAATATTGATCTTGGCACTGTCACCACGACTCCCTCGCAAGCAACCGCTACAAGCATTACTGCTCTTGCCGGAGGATGGTTTGAACTTGCTGTCACACTTGCAACTCCCATCACTGGGTCTGCCCCTATCATTGCGTTTGGTGATGCTCCCATTAATAGCGTAGTCCCCTACGTGGGTGATCCTTCGTTTGGCAATATCTGGGATGGTTTGCAAGTATGTGCCGCTTCTACTCTTGGCATCAATCCAGAGGGATATGTTAAGTCGAGAGGCACGACTAACGATGGCGTTGTTGGTTACCCAGCTATTCCGGCCATGAATTCGGTTAGTGCTCCTTAATGGGACTCAATGACTTTGGAATCGATGAACAGTCTGCTCCTCAACGAGCGGTCGGCGAGAAGGTCAAGGATTGGCAATCTAAGTCCAAGTCCAAGGTCAAGCAGGAAGACGAGTACGATAAGAACATGACCAAGATTCGTGGTCGCATCCGCAAGATGCTCACGACTCTCAGCGGCGATCAGATGTTTGAGGAAGAGTCTGCCAGGAAGTGCTTGATCGCGCTTCACTTAACCGGCTTGCTCTCATACGACGAGAAGGTCCAGATCAATGCTGCCAAAGAGTTGAAAGACATCTTTGGGTTTAAGGGTAAAGAGCTTGGTGATGGTGTACTTGATTACGATGCTGTCATGCGTGACATCATTAACGGGGATGATGAAGATGCCTAAGACGGTACTCACTATCGAGAACGAGGAAGAGGACGTTAAGTTTGACGTTACTCGTCTCACTTGGGGTGAGAAGAAAAGAGCATTCAAGATGTTTGGCTATAAGCCATTCGCTAATCAAGTGAAGGTCCATAAGTCCATGGCTCGCTTCAGGGCGGTATGCGCCGGCGCTCGTTTTGGCAAGAGCATCATGTCAGCAGCAGAATGTTTAGCTGATGCTATGTTCCCTAATCGTAGATGGTGGATTGTGGGGAAGACCTATGACATCGGATCCAAAGAGTTCCAGTACATCTGGGACTTCTCCGTTAACAATCCAGACAAGCAGTTCAGGAAATACATCAACTCTCATATTATTCGGAAAGCGAATGATCCTCGGACAGGCCGTATGTTCATTGAGTTTGATTGGAACTCTTGGATCAGGGTCAAGTCCAGCCAAGACCCCGCCACTTTACTCGGTGAAGAATTGGATGGGATCATCCTGGCAGAAGGCTCGCAGCTTGAAGTGGTCTATTGGCAACGTTACCTAAGACAGCGTCTTGCAAGTCGCCAGGGTCAACTCTTTGTGCCTACGACTCCTGCTGGCTTTGATGATTTCTTGCATCCCCTTTTCTTGCAGGGTCAAGATAAGCGTAGCCATTATGGCAAGACTCCTTATTCAGGGTCCACTGAATCATGGCAGTTCCGTTCCATTGACTCTCCTTATTATCCTCAGGAAGAGTGGGACCAAGCACTACAAGACTTGAATACTGGCGTATTGGACATTGCTGCTTTTGAGGAGCAGTTCGGTGGTGAGTTCACTGCCATGACAGGGCGTGTGTATAAGCTGTTCCATGAGAGCGTGCATGTTGTTGAGCCTTACGAGATACCTAAGGGTTGGGGTTGGGTAAGAGCATTGGACGTTGGCTTTGACCATCCGACATGCTGTCTATGGGGAGCTATTGATCAGACCGGCGCCATCGTGATTGCTGAAGAGTACTTCATGGAAGGTGCTGATGTCTTGGAGCACTCAGAGAATATTAAAGCTATCACTACTGACATGGGCGTTAAAGAGTCTGATGTCATGTGGACGGTCATTGACTCCGCGGCGGATCAACGCACTGCTGGTAACCCAGTGTCGGTTCGCATTCAGTACATGCAAGCCGGTCTTAACACACTCACTTGTGATAAGGACATTGCTGCTGGTGTGTCGAGGGTTACTGAATACATGCGGTATCAGGCCAAGGATGGCATCGTGATTGATCAGCCTAAGCTGAAGATCATGGCTAATTGCACCCGTCTCATCAAAGAATTGCAGGGATACGTTTGGGCCAGGAATCAAAAGGGTGAGCGAACAGATAAGCCTATCAAGAAGAAAGATGATGGCCCTGATGCACTCAGATACATGATTATGCGCCAACCAAGGGCCATTCGCAAAGATGCTGAAAAGCGTATTAAACCGAACAGTTTCGATTCGATGTACAAAGAAGCGATTCTAGAAAAAAACAACTTAGTGAGGATACGCAGTGGCATTCGGGTTTAAGCGCAAAGAACGCAAACAAACAGGCAAGCCTGGAAAGATGGCTGATGCTGATAAGGTGGCATTGTGGAAGAGCAAGATCGCAACTGCTCTTAACTTACGTGACACTGCAAATGAATCAGAGTGGCGTCAATTCAATGACTTGTATAACTGTCAGAATCCAATCCTGACCAATGACAACATTGATGACTTTCACCTCAATGACTTCCATCTGTCAGTGCGTCGTACCAAGGCTCGCATTAACTACAGGAATCCTCGCTGGACTGTGCTTACTGTTGGTGGCAATGCGTCTACCGATCAAGAGATTGATAATGCAGATCTCGTTCGCTCTTGGCTTCAGTGGTTTGTTTATTCAAACGATATTCGTGAAGACGTACTTGATCCGACCACGCTAGACGCACTTATTGTTGGTACTGGCATTGTTCAGGTTGGATTCAACAGCATTCCTGAGAAGCAGGAAAAGTTCACTGACGAGAACAAGGCGGCTATTGAATTAGAGGAAATGGCTAAGGCTATCAGTGAAGGCGTTGACCCTGATGAGGCAGCGACTCGAGCCGAAGAAGCATCTAAGGAGATGCCTGACATCCCACCCAGTGATGGTATGGATGATCACAAAGAGAATCAGCCCTACGTTCAACACATTGACGCATTCAACTTTGTCATGTCCCCTGGTTATCCAGATCTCAAGTCAGCATGGAATAACGGTGGATGGGTAGCGAAAAGAATCGTTGCTCCTATCGATGTGATTAAAGCCGAACCTCGCTACAAGAAGTCGGCTCGAGATGAGCTTGAAGCAACCAGAGACCTTACGTCCCCTGGCTTTGAGTTCATTAAAGACGAAGGCATCTACGATGAAGACGGCAACATGATGTTCGACTTCGTTGCAGTGTGGGAGATATGGACTGCACCAGACAAGAAGAACAACAAGCCTGGACGAGTGATGGTCGTTGCTGAAGAGAGCCAGAAGTTTCTTTACAACGAAGAGAACCCATTCGACCTCGATAGCTTTCCATTCGTTGATTTCCGTTTCATCAAGCAGAAGAACCAATTCTGGGGCATCCCCTTTGGTCGCTCTAGCATGGATACGAACGAAGCTAAGGACCAGATGGTTTCCTACTGGGTTGACTTTGCTCGGTCCCAGAAGACTGTGCTGCTTGCTCAAGAGAACGTATGGCAGGACAACCATGTCAACAACTTGGCTGAGTTGTCTAATAACAGTGTGCTTCGTGTACCTGATGTAACTGAGCAGACCGCTCGCTTTATGTCACCCAACCCGATGTCGCCTGAGATCCCCAATGTGTTGGGACTCTTGGGTCAGCATTTTCAGCAGCACATGAGCGTTGGTCCTCAACAGAATGCTGGATATGGGCCTAGTGGATCTTCGGCTACTGAAGCACAGTTGGTTAACCAGAATGCCCAGGTCAACACAGATGACTTCATTAGTGTGATCACAGATGGTTGGGCTCGCATCGGCAGAATGCTGGTCAAGCTCTTGAAAGAAATGGGTGATGAGTCCCAAATCATCAAGGTATCTAAGGTTGATGGTGCTGTGTGGCAAGGTGAGTTCACCATTGATGAGATCAATGAAGAGTTCGATATTCGTATTGCAGCAGGATCGACTCAGCCGATTGATGAAGCAGTACGCCAGAAGCAGTTGATCGACTTGACCGGCATGCTCTTTAATCTGGCCCCAGAGCAGATTGAGAAAGAGCCGATCCTTACCGATCTCCTTGAGAACTATCAGGATCGTCTACCAAACACGAAGAACTACATCTCTCAGAATCCGCTTAATAGCCAAGAAATTGAGACTTTGATGATGATCGAGACGGGTGAGGTTGTGCCTATTCGTCCTACCGATCCTCATATGAAGCATGTGCGTCAGATCGAGAATGTGGTCACCGGATACCAGATGGCAGTCCAGAACCAGATGCTCAGTGAGGAAGAGGCTACTCAGCGCATAGCACCCCTCCAGCAGCACGCTCAGATGCATATGCAAGCAATCGAGCAACGTAACGCCGGCGCCCAAGCACAGCAGCAGACAAGCAACGGTGGGGCTATGGATCCAGGCGGTATGCAGCAAGAAGTGCAGGGAGGTGCTTAATGGCTAGTCTCAAGAAGCAAACTTTCATCTATGACAAGAACCTGAAGAAGACGGTTCCAATCGAAGAGTGCACGATGGATACGCCTTCAATCAAGAAATTGACCAGGAATGCGACTGCCACAACTGAGGGACTTTACAACTATGTGGACGAGCATTTGGGATTCATTCGTGATCCTGCCCACAAAAAAGAGTTGATGAAACAGCAGGGTTTCAATTATCACCCTGATCATGCTGATTGTTACGAGAGCAGTGATGATAACTCTGCCAATCATCCTGATTATGAGAAGTTGGTAGCGCAGCGTGAGAGAGCAGAGAGGGCAGAAGATGCCCAATTCTCTCAGGCAAGGACACCAGATGAGTCTGAAATCCGTGCTGCTCGAGAGTGGATGTTGTCGAAGATGAATAGGCAGTAGGTCTGCCTGGGAGGAAATTATGGACGATTTAGACGCCAACCCATCGTCGGAACCCGTTGAAGAGGAAGCTATGGATTTAGATCCAAGTGCCGATCTCTTTGGTGGACAGGCCGAGGATGCAGAGGAAGTCGAACCGCAGGAACCCGCGGATGACGAGGAAGTTCTAGAGGCTGAAGAGGAGCCTTTGGAACTGAGTGATGAACAGGTTCAAGAGTTGTCGGAAGAGAACAGGAAGATCTACAACCATTATCGGTCGCAGCTTCCTAATGTTCAGGCAAAGGCCAAAGAAGCCGCTTACGAGCAGTTTCGTAAGGACCACGCCACTGATCTGGAAGCTGCTGAGATCTATCGGCAGTTCACAGATCCTAATAACTCCGACAAAGTCAGAGATGCTTTGCTTGCTGCTAACCCTGATATCCAGAAGAAGCTCTGGGAGTACGAGAAGTTAGAAGCAGAGAGAGCCGCTGCTGCTGCCACTGTTGAAGAGAAACCCCTCATTACTGAGGATGATTTGTCAGATCTGTATTCAGATCCTACAAAGCTTCAGCACATACTTGAGACGATGGTTGAAAAGAAGGTTCAGCCATTGCAGCAACGTATGCAGCAGCAACTGGAAGACGAGAAGGCTCGACAGGAAGAAGTACGACATGATGCCAGACGGAGAGAACTTATATCCGACTGGGAGAAGGTTGTTTCCGAGACACCTGTTGCTGCCAAATTTGAAGCCGATGTTACTCCTCTAATCATCGGAAATGGTCTGTCGCCTGAGGATGCTTTCCTTCTTGCTTACATGAAGAGGTGGAAGTCCCAAGGTGGTCAGTTGCGTCACGTTGGAAAGGGTAAGGTAGCCAAGGCTACTCCACCTGTTCCTGGTGCTGTACCGACTGACATGACAGGCCCTAAAGTGGAAAGCACAGGTGAAGTGGACATCTTCGAGAAGAAGACCGGACCTGCACCCTCGCTTTGGGACAAAGTAAATAGTGACGCAGAGGTTAATGAGGCACTTGCCGCAGACCTCGAGCGTTATAACGATTAGAAAAGGTAGAAATATCCAATGGCACAAGTAACGACCATTGCAAATTTCGATAATATCCTTACTTCTACGATTCAACACATCCAGGATGAGTTGGCAACCCAGTGGCACAATGACCACGGTGGCCTCTATGCTCTCCGCGTGTTTGGTGGATTTGAAGAGTATGTCGGTGGCGACAACATCTTTGAAAACCTGAACACGACCCGGGATGATTCTGTTAAGAGTCGTGGTCGTAACGCTACTATCGCGCTGAATGAACTTCAGCACTTGCGTCCAGCAGAGTTTGAGCCAAAAGTTCTCAACGGTGCTATTGCACTGAACGAGTTCGACCTGGCATCCAACCGTGGGCCTCAGGAAGTCATCGACATGTGGGATTCGCGTAAGAACAACGCTATCCTGACCATGAAGGATGAGTTTAACCGTCAGTTCTTCCAGGGTGTTGGTACTGTTGATGAGTTCGGTGGTGCAAACCTCATCGTCTCCTCGGCTCCAACCACTGGTACTGTTGGTGGTATCGACCGTTCGGTCGCTGCTAACTCGTTCTGGCGCAACCAGATCACTAGCTCAGTGGGTTCATTCGCTGCTGGTGGTGTTGATGCGTTCCGTACGATGTACAACAAGTGTGCCCGTGGCGCTCTCTCGAACCATACTGACGTGATTATCACGGATCAGACCACGCACGAAGCTTACGAGAAGACACAGGTTGGTAACCAACGTTACCAGAACCCGTCTGCTCGCGCTTTGGCTGATGGTTCTTTTGATGCCCTGGCATTCAAGAACTCTGCTGTACTCTGGGACTTTGAAATGCAGTCAGGTGAAGCAGTTTTCCTGAACTTCAAGTGTTTCAAGTACAAAGTGAACAGCATGTTCAACTTCGCGGTAAAGCCGCCTAAGGCAAGTGATGACCAGTTCGTCATCTCCAGCCTCCTGGCGACTTTTGGTAACTATTGCACCAATGCGCCTCGCTATCTCGGCAGGCTCACTGGTATCACTGCTTAACGAAAGGAGGTACTTAACATGGCTCAAGGAAACTTCGATGCTTCTGGTGCCCTCGGTCGTAAGTGGAATCAAAATATTGACGAAGTCAGTTCGTCACGTAAAGAAGACATGGGCGCAGTTCGCGTTGAGTCTGATGGACGTGCGTTCCGTTACTCGTTCACTACCGAAGCTTTGGCTATCGGTGAGTTGGCTGAGTTCACGGAAGTTCTGACTCCTGCTGTTAGTGGTACGACTACATCGGCTTCTCTGATTAGTACGGATATCGTGACTGACACAGGTGCGTTTGCTTCGCTTGCTGGTGTGGAAGATGGTGACACCTTCTTGGATGTCACTGACGCTACCAGTGGTGATCAGCAAACGTATCGGGTTCTCGAAGTCATTGACGATGACAACATTCGTCTGACTGAGGATCTGGTCGTTGCTATTGGTTCCGCAGAAACGTTTATCGTTTATCGCAAGTACAAGGTAGCCCAGGCTAACGCTTCCGTCCTCAAGGGTGGACTCGCTGGTGCTCCTATTGTTGCTGCTGCGGCAGACGATTACGTTTGGCTCCAATACAAGGGTCGTGGCATGGCTGTCCAAGATGACAGTGCCGATCCTGTGATCCTTGCCGAAGGCATCATTGCCGCAGGCAGTGGTCTGGTTGAAGGTTACACAGCAGCAGCTACGACTGCTGATGAAGCCGCTAATACGATTGGGTATTCCCTGGTGAACAAGGATGGTAATGGCGACATTCTCACCCCTGTGATCTGGGATCTGCCTGAAGCGTAAGTTCTGGGGGGAGGGTTTCGGCCCTCTCCCCTTTCTTTTTTAAGGGAGGAAAGGCTAATGGATAGAAATTCAGCAACTGCGATGGAAAACGAAACTGTCAATAAACAATTGGCAGATCAGAAGAATCGCATGATGGCTCGAGTAAGGACAAACAACGGTGATTACCGTCGTGACACTCCTTGTGATTACACACCTGAAACTTACACCGATGAGGTTGTGGTTGAGATGTGTAACAAGTTGAACGACTCACCGTTGTTCTACAAGATGCCTGATCCGCGTGATCCGAATCAACAGAAGACGCTGCCGGTGTATTACACCAGGGCTGATTCAAAGAAGGGGTTTGCTTGTCCTGTTTGTGAAAAGGGCAACTATCACCACCTGACTCGTTCACACATCAAGCCAGATGATAATAAGACTGAGGATCTCCATAGTCACATTATGAAGAATCACCCACCCCCTAAGGTTGAATACTCGACCGATGAAAGGGTTGACGAGGTCGGAGATCTGAAGGCGCTTGTGGAAGAACAGGGCAAGATGCTCAAAGAATTCCAGAAGAAATTGGCCGCAAAAGGAAAATAACAATGAGATTCATTGAGATGCAAGAGGCTTACTTCCACCTTCGTGGTGAACTTGGACTTGGCACCAACCTTGGTGTCATCTCTGGAACTACGAATGCTAAAGAGGAAGCAAAACGACAGATTAATGCTGTCATCCAAGAACTCGAAGCAACCAATGATTTCCCCTGGTCACGTACTGAGGCAACGCTGGACTTCGATCCAACCTATACAACCGGCACTATCTCTGGCACCAAGGATGAGGCTATCCTCACTGGTGTTGGTACTGCTTGGTTTAAAGAGTTGGAAGGAGCATTCATTCAAGTAGACGGAACTGGTGACTCTGGTGACAGGCATCGTATTGTCAGTGTGAACACTGCGCTTGAGATGACACTTGAGTCTCCCTTGCTTGAAGATCTTCCGGCCCTGTCTACATACAGCATCTATCGTGATGTGTATTCGTTCCCGTATGACTTCTCAAAGCTGTACTCAGCATATCAGTTGACTGACCAGCGAGAGATTCATGCCCTTAACCATAAGAGCACCAGGACGATTAATCGTCTCCTATATAGCTTTGATGGCACTGTGACTGACATTGATATCGACTTCAAGGCTACTGACAGGGATTACTACAAGACAGGTACTGTGGACATCATTACGAATGGTGCTACGACAGTGACCTTTGTTGGAACTGACTTTGATGCTACGAATGTTCCACCGTTTACCCTGAGGGTGGGTGACTACCTCAGGTTGGATCGTGACCTTGATCGCGTATACAAGATTAGATCGGTAACCAGTGACACTGTTTTGGAGCTTGATGAACCTTATCAAGGCGAGAGTGCTCTTACTGGTGCAGCACTTGGCTATGCTATTAATCCTGCTGGCCGGCGCCGGTTCAGATTGCTTCGCTATCCTGATGGTGAAGGTCAATTAATCATTGAGTACAAGAAGAAACCTTTGTACTTGGTGGGTGACAATGAGCGTCCACACCCGATCCCTGAGGCTTATCATTACTCAGTGTTGGTGTATGGTGCCGTCCTTAGAGATGCGGTCCTGAGAGGGCTTGAGGTGGGTTCTATGGCACAGCAGTGGCAGAATTCTGTCAATGCGATCATTAATGGCAACAGTGCAGATGGTATGCGTCATGGTCGCATCATACGCAAGTGGTCCAGGCGTCAACCTCGCAGAGCATTCCTTGGTAGAGAGGCAGACACTGCGTTCAAGGACATGCTGTAATGCCTCGGATTCAATCACCTAATAACTACGCTGGCCTTGATGCTCGTCCTGGTGGCTATGATGCCATTCAGAACGCGGGTACGTCTATCAGCGACATCACGTTTGTTGACAAGACGATCAAGAAGCGCAAGGGGCATGAACGTGCCCATACGAATCAGATTCGTCATCCGTCAATTTGTTTTGACGAGAGAATCGGATCCCTCATTCACGTAAACGATTGGGGTCTTGATGCCGCCTTCGCTACTGGTGGAGCATCATTTGAACTCGCTATTCGGTTTACGAAACTTGCTGCCGCGGGATCAGTCACGGACTTCCTTTCAGGTGCGTTGATCTGCAATCTCACATCGGCTGGCAAGTTGGTTGTTGGCATGACATCAGCCGCAGTGGCAGTTGTTCACACTTCAGTTGCAACACTTGCAGTAGATACTGACTATTACATCTCAGTTACTCTGTCACAGTCTTCTGGGTTTACTTCAGTCACTCTTTTCATTGATGGCGTGTCTGATGGGTTCACTGTTAACCTTGGTGGCGTTGCCCCTACTGACCCATCTTTCGACATTGGGAATGTGCCAGGGTTTAAGGGTGGGCAGATACACAACAAGGACAAGATTTATATCCAACAGCTTAGGTTGTGGGACATCATAAGGACGGATCCACAGATACTGCTTTGGCACGATTCGGAACTCAGCGATTCTGAAAAGTTATTGGCAACACTCCATCGTTATTGGAGGCTCAACAACGTCGAAAATGGCGTGTTGAGTGAAGAGGGAAGTTTCGACCTTACTGGCGACTACCTTCGCAATGTTGAAGGCATTGTGCCTGGTAGCTTTGGTGCCGCCCGAGGCAATGTTGACGCTCATGGTAATGGCGGATTGAATCTGTTCTACATGGGCCACAATCCAGCAGTGCTTCCGATGGGCCCAGGCTATTATGCCGACCTTGGCGATCAGACGTGGCAGTTTGCATTGAAGATTGATTCACTCACTACCGGCACTGGGTCAGGCGACATCATGTTTTTGATGGATCTTGGCTACGCAAGAGTAGAGATTGCTTCGTTTAGCGGTATGCGCTTTGGCGTTATCGATAATGCTGCGAGTGACTGGCGCTACTATCTAGAGATATTCGAATCTGGCGTTTCGCTTGGCAGCATTACTGGCGCCACCACCATTACAACTGCAACAGTTCATGATATTGCTGTTACATGCGATGACACTGGTGGCTCATCTACATTCAACATTTACCTGGATGGCGCATCGGATGTGTCAGGTGCATTCGCTCAGGCGGCTGTTGCAACGGCCAACCCCAAAACGCTTGGCATATGTCACTTTGAAAGAGTTGGTGGGATCAAGGAAATTGATTACACCATTGACGATATCAAATTGTGGGACGTGGTCAGAACAGCAATACAAATTAAGAATCTTGGTGGTGAAGCATTCCCAAATAATGGTAGCGAGAAGTCTCAGATTGCCGCCTATTGGTCGTTGAACGGTGACAACCCGAACGGGTTCTTTGGTCAACTTGAAGATCCTACTCACTGGGAAGACACTAACGGCAATCCCATTGGCATCAATCTACACATGAATAACGTCTTTGCTTCCGGGACACTTCATGACTCTCCCGGATCAAGGCAATTCACATGGGGCCGCGGTTTAATTAATAATTATCGCGCTCCATCAGTGCATGGGATTCATGAATACAGGGAGGTGCTGGGTGATGCAAGAACGACGGCAACGTCATCTGGGCAGACATGGGAGTTAGATGAAGCGGGTGCCCTAATGGTGGTTAAGCCAGGGGCGGAGCAGAGGGCACAGCAAGATACGCTCACTTCATCTGAAGAGCTTATCGGCGAAGTATTCTATGCTGATGGTCGTTCGGCACCTTGGATGTATGACGGTGTAAACACCTACCCCATCGCCGTATATAGACCCACAGCGCAAATATTGGCGACCTTTTCAGGCGTTGGCACTGATTGGCCCCTTGGTACATATCGCTATGCCTATGCATTGATTTCCGAGAGAGATGGAAGAGTTGTGCGCTCGCCGCTTTCAACAATTCAAACCCAGACCACCGTCGCCGATTCCTTGATCTTGAACATCACCATGCCGGAAGAGCAGCAGTTTGCCAGGTCTTATGATTGCGGAGTAACTAAAGTTCAGTTCTTCGTTTCAAAAGTTAATGGCACGACTCTCTTCGAGTCTGAATTTCTAGACATTGAGTCAGTGACATTGGTTGCTCTCAACCTTGGGCACAAGGAAGAAGATTTAACGATCCCGGTAAATGAGGACATTGGTGCTCCTCCATCTGGGACAGAGCACATTATTGAACGCGACAACAGGATGCATTACGCAAAGGGTCGCGTCCTTTCATTCAGTGAGCCTGAGGCGCCGGAGGAAGTACTACCTCTTAACTTCAGGACGTTCCCCTTCTGTATCACTGGTCTTAGCGTGATGCCTAACAATGACTTGGTAATCTGGGGAAGAACCCAGAGGTACATCATCAATGGTGATGTCAGTAACCTTCTTACACCTGTGCGCGAGTATGAAGATGGTGGGTGTTTGAGTCATCATTCATTGGAAAATATTGGTGGGTCTATCTACGGCCTTGGTCCAGATGGTCCATTCCGTAGTGATGGTTACCACTACGTTCCGATTGATGAGATTAGCCGCAACGGGTCTGTCGTGGGTTCGATCAGGGCAAGACTCCTTGAGGTAGACAAGCCACTTTGGAACAAGGCTATCAGTTCTTATAACTGGGACACAAAGCGTTGGCACTTGCTGATACCTCGCAGCACCACTGGTTGCCGTCACTATGTACTCCATGTAGATATTTCAGCATGGGCAGAGTGGGATGGTGAACTTGATCCATGTGTCATTGGCACTACGTTTACAGCAGATGGCAATGCAGTCAAAACCTACGCCCAGTATTCGAGAGGATACCTATCGTCTCTTGATTCAGACGGGTGGCGAGATGAGATCAAGTCAACTGGTACATCTGTTTACGAGGTGTTGTCAGTTGATTCGACCAACGAGTCACTGACACTTACCACGACACCTGACCCAGAAGTTCTTCAGTCCCTCGCCTTAAAGTGGGATGATTCCAACGATGATATGGGCATACCAATCAACCAACCCGTTGGCGGTACTGCAATGCGTATTTTCTCCATCGATGGTGACACTCTTTATGTGAATGAAGATCCAGCCTCCAGCGTTGCCATTGGTGACAAGATCGTGGTTGGTCATTACAATGCTCTTTATGTAAGTAAACGCATGACTGCACGCACTCCGTACCAGCACAAAACATTCCGCTCTTATGACTTCACTGCCAATACAGCAAGTGCCGGCGTAATTAGATTGCGCCTCTTTGGTGATACTCAAGGCGAGCAGACTGCTGGTTACGGTATACCTGTTGACCTATCAGATGGATTACATCATCACATCGAAGCACCATTGAGTGACTACGCCCTTCGTATGGCTTTCAGTTCTTCCGATGATGTTGGTATGGAAATCTTTGAATACTCTGTTGAGTACGACCAAGAGCCAAAGAGGAAGTACTCGTAATGGGTAACACGGCAATTGGAAATGCATTCATCAAGATAAGGGAAGGCAATGAGTCGACCCCTCCTGAGGACACAGAGCAGGAAGAAGCACGCTTTGAGGTAGAGAGTGGGTTTGGGCCAGGACAAATGACTGGTCCTGAACTGGCACACCGGCAGCGTCGATCAGAAGAGACTGACCGTATTGTTGACACTAGGCGTAACTTGGTGGACTCCTTCTTCTTTGAAGGTCTTCAGATGAGTTACGTTAACGCGCAGACTATTAGTGTTACCTCTGGCGCTTTAGGACTCGACAAAGAAATCTTTGACACTAGTGCTTTTGAGATCTCAGTCGATCCTGAATTCGTAGATGCCACTGCCAAGTGGTTATACCTGCATGTTGCTATTGCACGTGACAAGCCACAAAAGCCTTTCTTCGCTCGCACAAGGGTGGTCAATACCTTCCCCCCTGGTTACGGGAAGAGTCATTACATTGGTGTGATTAACTACACAGCATCAGATGTGATACACCCATTTGTCCAATGTGCTTCATCTGAGGAGCGTCATTATTCATTTGAGGGTATCTTGGTGGATAGCACCGTCGTTGGTGTCATGACAGAGATCACTTTAGATATCCCTGATGGTGTATGTAGATTCGATTGGTTCTTCAGGGCAACTGGTTCTGGTCCTTCATCAACCATTGCTTATTACGCGGCACCTTCTGTATTGAATGCACCTACCCCTACGTTGTCAGCAGGTAACCAGATATTTTCAAGTGGTCCATCCACCGGCTTTCGAGGTGCTTTCCATATGAGTGTGAGCAGGAAGAAGATCTATCATGCTGCAACTGCAACTGGGGCTCAGACGATAATCAACCTTGAGCTATACGTCCGTGGCTTTACTGACCATGTGAATGATTAAGATGATTGGTAGCAAAGACATAACCCATCTGGCGACCAGCGACATTGACGAGTTGATGGCAAAGGTCATCAAGCTTAACCATTGGGAAGCGGTCAAATTTGACTCTCGCATCTTGATGGATGAGTACCAGATTGCCCAGATCCGTGAGCATATCATGGGTCTTTTGAGGGATCCTGAGTTTGGTGCTGTATTGGTCTTTAAGGTTGACGAGAAGATTTGTGGGTTTATCTCAGGAATTATAGAAGGTTCCCGGGCAAAGATTTTAGATGTTTGGGTAGACGAAGAACACAGAGGGTCTACTGCTGCGACGAGGCTCTTTTATTCGTTGCATGATTACTTCGGTAAATGTGGTGTGACCAAGATCATTTGTGAGACATCAGTCCAGAATGATCAGGTACACGACATGTTGGTACGCTTCGGTTACTCCCCTTTTGCGGTAACCTTTATGTTGAATGTTGAGGACGAATAATGGGTGGTGGAAGTGGAAGTGGTGGTGGATTCGGAAGCATCGTAGGTGGTGGTCTTGGCATGGCATTTGGTGGCCCCATGGGTGGCGCTATTGGCAGTCAACTGGGTGGCAGTGTCGGTGGACTCTTTGATGAGCCAGGACGTAGACGCCAAGCAGGTCGTGAACGTGATCGCTTTGAACGTCGCCGCGGTGATGAGATCAATGCTATCCAGAGGATCATGTCAGCAGGTCGTGAGTCAGTACCTGGACAGAGGCTCATGAGCATCCTCTCTGGAGAGGGTGAAGGCTATGAGGACTTACAGCGTCAAGCTGGAGATATCACCTCACAGAGGCGCAGAGGGGCTGTAGCAGGCAATACGATGGCACGTCGTGGCTTGAGTGGAGCCTTGGGTCGTGCCGGCGCATCTGGTGGACTTGCTGCCGGTGGTCTGGGTGAGTTGGATCGCAGACAGATGAACCAACTGGCAGACATTGAAGCCAATCAACAAAACGTATTCCAACAGCTTCGTGACAATGAAGCCAACACGCTACGAGGTGGATTGTCTTCCTTGTATGCCAACCCTAATTCAGTTGCTGGTCAGCTTGGTCCTGCTTATGGACAGGCATTCACCTCACCTACTGGTTATGACAACAACGAGTGGGGGCAAGTGGGCCAAGGATTTGGCACTGCCATGATGATGCAAGGCATGATGGGTAATCGCGGTCAACAGCAGGGACAGATGGGTCTGCCAGGACATGGTGTTTACGACGATCCTAACAATTGGCTGGACACTGACAACATGGACGTGATGGGTCCACCATCCCCTTATTAAGGAATAAATCATGCCTGTAAGCATTACACAAATCGGTAAGGGTGGTGGAGGTGGCGGAGGCCAGCAACAGAACCCGATGGCTATGTTCATTCCTATGATCATGGCGCTTAAGAAGGAAGAGCAACGATCTGCTGAGAGGGCGGAGGATCGTAAGTTCCGTCAAGCCCAGATGATGTTCCAACAGCAGATGGCATTGGGACAGCAACGCATGGCTGAAGCTGCTAGTAAGCGTGACGATGCTATGCTGTCGATGCGTCAAGATGTCATGTCTCTTCAAAAGAGCAAGATCTCCAGGGAGCAGTCGAATAAAGCTGCTGCTTATCTTCAGCAGAATTATCCTACTTGGTCTGGAATTACTCATGACCCTAATGTCATGCTTGCTCGAAAGAAGGGCGAGACGAAGGATGAATACACTAAGCGATTCCCTAATCTTCATACACTTCTGGAAAACACAGCGAAGCGTATTTCGAGTGGTCAGTTAAAGACTGATCTTGCGGCTATTGGCATTGATGATCCTGCTGCTATTGCATCAGCAGAGAACATCCTTCTTCAAAAGGTTGGTAATGCCCGTAAGGCACACAGCGAAAACCTTATGATTCCTAGTCCAACGGAGAAAAAACCGAAGGGGTGGGATGCGGTCAAGTCGCATATGGGAGAAGGCTTTAGCAAAATGACCAAAGGGTCTGGCAGTGTTGCTGAGTCTCTCGTTACTGGTGAAGCATTTAAGCCTAGTGCTAGTAGGGGAACTGATACAAGCCTAGCCAGCCTTCCCGGTGCTATCTGGGATAAGCTCTTTGGTGATGAGGAACAAGCACCTCAACGTGCTGCTCCAACCCCAACTCCTGTTGCGTCACAAGAGGACTTAACTCCTGGTCAACAGACTGAACAAGAGCGTCTGGCATCTGTATTCCTTGATCCTCTACTTGAGGAAGAGGCCGCACCACAAATGAGCATGGGCGGTATGACTATGCTTCCAAATGGTGGAGGTGGTGGAAGTATTGGAATAGATGCTGTGCCATCAACAAGTCCAGATCCTACTTCAATGATCGAAGCTGCTTTAGAAAAAGAACGTATGCAGCGTCAATCTGGTCCTGCACAACGTGGTCAACCTGCTCGAATGCTTGAGCGAGGAGAGACTGCTGACAGGGTCATGGCAGAAGAAACTTTGGACTTCCTGCCTGAAGGTGCTGAAGCTCGCACTGGTAAAGGCATTGGGGTTGTTCCTCGAGGGGGAATGATAACAAGTCAAAATGGTCAGAATGTTTTGGTTATCCCAGAAACCTTGGATGAAGATGCTGAACAAGATGTCATCAGTCGCATTGGATCTGATGCCTATCAACGACTTGGTGATGATCAACGCAAGGCAATCCTGGCCCGTGTTAAAGAGAGAATGACTCTTCAAAACATGCAAGAGTTGTCACGTAATCAGCAGAACTCTGGCAAGGAACCATCGAAGGGATTCTCTCCGATGCAATGGAAGCAGAGTAAAGGTTGGTTGGATAATATCACGTCTGCTGGTCGCTAATAGTGACACAAGACGTTCCTAACCCAGTATCGCAAGCATGGATACCCTCACTGGGGGAAGATCCATCTAACGATAACCGTCCACCAGAATGGTTGATCAAGACTGCTGAAGTCATTGATAACATTCCAGTACTCAGTCACATCATTCATGCCATGTCTCGAGTGGACTACGCTGCTGGTAACTTGATCGAGGGTGACATTCAGAACTTCTGGAAGGTACTCAATCCTTGGGAAGAGATTGATGACCCTGAAGAGATGACCCTGGTATCTGATGTGCTGCTCCCAGAGGGTAGTCATTGGATGGCTAAGTTTGGACTCGATGTGGTCGCATCTCCTTGGACCCTATTCTCCCCTGGCATAGGTGGCGTTAAGGGGCTTAGAGTCGCCGGTATCACCAAGAAAGGTGGTGTCTCATCTAAGGTCAGGAACCTGAGGCAAGAGGCCAAGTGGCGTAACGTGCCAGTAGAAGAGCTTCCTCAATTCAAGGGACTTAGAGCAGAGGTCAAGAAAGCCGGTCATGAGATTAGCGACCTTGTTGACTTTGGTGACACCTTTGGGACTCAAGCACGCCTTGGTCAGAGGGCGTTACTTACGATGGGGGGCAAAGCCCTCATCAAAGGTGAGCCTGCCTTAGAAGTGATCACAGCGATCTCTCAGGCAACCCGTAAGACCAGTATCTTCAAGACATTCAACACGATGTTTGGTGTCACTAAGGATCCATTCCTCCGTACTGCCCAGATTATCTATGGTGGCGACAAGGCTAAGTTGATTCATAGAGCAGACGATGCCATCTTGGAATTTGATGACATCGTTAAGGGACTCAGCAGGGAAGAGGTCAGTCAGATCCCCAACGTATTAGAGAACTTCAGCACGATAGACAAGGTTGCTGTTAACCCCAAGGTGCTTCAAGCCGCGGCAGTCATGGGCAAGACCTTCGATGACTGGGTCGAGATGGGTAAGAAATCTGGGATTAAGATCCCTGACCTTAAAGACAAGTTCATCAAGCGTGCTGCTGAAAAAGGCATCCCCAAAGCGATCTTGATGAAAGAGGTCACTGGGGTGATGCGTAAGATCATTGACAAGGATGCTGCTCAACTCCTGCAAAGGATTGGTAAGGAGGCAGCATCACGTCACTCAAAGGGAGTGAACAGACTTAACGCTCAGATTCAGAATGTTGCCAGGTCATTTAAAGGTAACGACATCACCGCTGTAAGTGCTGTTGCTGAAGTACAAAAGGTTATCAACAAAGAGATGAGGAGTATTGCCAAGCGTGCAGACATTCCTCCCTCTGAGATACTTAATTCAACTCCTAAAGATGTAAAGAAAGCTCTTGGAAAAGAGGATGGTGAAGCATTCCTCCAACTCAAACGTGAGGCAGTGGTTCTTAACAGGACAGCACGCCAAGAGATTGACTTGGTTGGTCAGATTGAGAAGCACTTTGACAACGTTGCTGAACCGACAGCACTCAAGGCCGCAGAGAATGCAGCAGATGCAGAGTTGGTAGACAAGGCTCGAGTCTTTGCAGAGACGATTGCCAATGAACCTAACTACCTACCTCACATCTTGAGCCAGGATGCTCTTGATGTAATGCGTAAGCGCCGGCCCGACATCATGAAGAAGGCAAAGAGTTCCTTTGGTGCCCGTCTATTGCAGCGTGAGTTTGCATTCAATAAGCAGAAGGGCCTGGGTAACAGTCTCAGCCTTAAAGAAATTGAAGAGGTGTTTAAGCGAGGTGATGCTACCGGCATTGGCTTGTCCCAGGAGTGGCAGCATGAGTTGCTTGCCGTCAGTGGTGAGAACTCTAAGCGCCTCAACCAAGCGATTAAGAAGGGCAACAAGGGTCAAGGCCCAAAGATCAATAACGTCCAAGACGCGATCAATCATGGCTTTGTAGATGATGTTGCGAGGTACTTTGAGACTGATTCAAAAACCATACTTGAATCGTTCCAGCGTAGCTTCATTGAGAACCTGACTGACTTTCAATTTCGTGAATCAGCCAATCGCTTGTGGGGTGCTAGACTTGTTGGCGCACCTATACCTGCATCATTCAAGAGCGTCCTCAAGAAGGATGGTACTGCCAGAAAGAACATGACACTTGTTGATAAGACTACTGGTGAAGAGGTCAGCCTTGTAAGCATTACAGAAGCATCAAGTCCCTTGGATGAAATTGGTGAACTTGTTGTTAAGAGTGAAGATGGAATCGAGAGTACAAAGTCGATTACTCAATTCGATCATCCACCACAATCTGTTAAGGATGGCATCAAGAATGTTGAGAGTCTTCCTGAGTCATTCAGGCAAGCAGACATTCAAGGTACTGTCTCTGGTGTGTACTTCCCTGATGAGATTGCAACTGAGATGGAACGCATGCATGACTTCATGCGTAACGTTGATGTGCAGAATGAATTCCTTCGCTTCTACGATGGTGTACAGAACACTTGGAAAGCCAGTGTTACCGGGATTTGGCCGGCTTTTAACTCGAGAAATGCTGTGAGCAATCTCTTCCTTTCCTTCCTTAAGTTAGGTGGTCGAGTGGGTGATGCGCCAAGATTGGTAGCCTCGTATGGCAAGGCATTCAAGCTTCAGTGGTACGGTATGAACCCACTCAAGAATCGCAAAGCATTGCAGAAGATGAAGTTCAATACTCAAGAGGGTGTCGTTGATGGGCACCGTATGCTTGACATCATCATGGAGTACGATGTAACTGCTGGTAACGCACATACAAATGACCTGACAAGATTCACTGATCCCCTGAAGGGAAAGAGTCTTTTGGCTAAGGGAGTTAACACTACAACCAAACCATTCCAACTCGTTGGTAATGTTGGTAGACGTGTTGGTAACACAATAGAGTCCAACTCTAAGATGGGCCACTTCATCCATGAGATTGAGCGTAACAGTCTTGACTATGTGACTGCACAGAACTCTGTCATGGCAACACTGTTTAACTACGGTGACCTCACACCATTCGAATCAAGCACGATGAAGAGGATCATGCCTTGGTATACGTGGAGTCGTAAGGCAGTACCTTCAATGGTAAGTGCTGTCTTCATGAACCCCAAGAAGGTCAACTCAATGGGACGCTTCCTGGATGAGTTCGACAAACAGAACAAGGCAGAGTGGGGTGATCTGCCAAACGAACTACTTCCTCAGTACCTGCGCGACACATTGAATGTGACGTGGCGGGTCGATGAGGATGGCAATAGAGAAATGTTTATTCTTGATGGGTGGTTGCCTCTGGCTGAAGTCAATAAGCTCGATGGGTTGCTGCGTATGAGTCCCAAAAAATTTGGCAAGAGATTGTCAGCAGAGTTATCTCCACTCATCAAGAATCCCTTTGAATTACTTTTCAACCGTGCCTTGTTCTTTGATAAAGAGATTGAGCAGTTTGAAAACCAACGTGTGTCTTGGATGGGCTTTCGTCCCAAGGCAACTGACAGGCACATCCTGTCTAACATCCGTTTGTTGAACGAAGCAGATAACCTTATGCGTACCCAGCTTGACCCTGGGGATCATAGATACCGTGAGACCAAAGACTCTTTGTATCGTTTCATTGGTGGCATTAAGACTCAGAGTCTTGACATTGAGCGGCAGACATCTATCGCTGACATTAAGAAGCAGAGGGAAATCCGCGGCCTTAAGGGATTCCTTAACTTTGCTCGCAAGACTGGTCAGGTTGATAACGAGCTTGAGTTGATCCAACAGTTGAATGGCATGGGTTATGACATTGCTGCCGATGATGACAAGAAGGCTAAGAGGGCCGCGGCAAAGCTTGCACGTCAACAAGAAGCCAATGAGGCTCGTAACGTGGGTGACATTGACAAGATCATTCGGAACTTGGTTAGAGATTCTAGTGTCGAAAAGCAAATCGAGTCCGAAGGATTCGGGGAGGTCTTCAAATGAAGTACTTAATCATAGTCTGGTGTTCACTGATCTTTGCAACGGGTTGCATGAATGACTTCCAGAAGCAGAACTTTGCTGATGCTAAGGCTGGCACTGATGCCATCATTGGGCACCCCTTGTCTGCACCACCCATCCAGGACATTGCTAAGGGTGTTGGTAGTCACATAAAGGCGGGAACCTTACTGGCGACACTCCCTGCTCCCAAGAAGACACCAGAGCAGATCATTGGTGACCCTGATGCCTATAAGAAGCAGGGCGCCGAAGCTGAAAAGGAAGCGGAGGGAATGAGTGGTGGATTCCTGGCTGGTTTGTTTGGGCTTGTTACTGGTGTCGGTCTTCTTGTTGCTCGTAATTCTGGACCTTTAGGCAGTATGGCAGCGAGTCTATTCTCAAAGCTATCGCCTCATGCGAGTGAAAAAGAGAAACGTGCAAAAACGGTCCTTGGTGTTATAGCGTCTACCGAGGTTGGTCGCCAGGGACTCAAGAAGTTGGATGCCAAGCTTGATGGTGAATCTGTAGGGAGAATCCTGACAGAGTTGAGTGGAGGAAAAGCTAGCACTATCGAAGAGTATTTTGTATCTCTACTCAAAGCAGACCAGAGAGATCGAAACATACAGAGTGATGTTGCCTCGCTTAGGAGTGAGGTTCTGCACACCTCTGACACCAAGAATGGTGATATAGTTTAAGTGAGATGATAATGGCAGACGGACTGGAAGATAAGATCACTCAGATGCATGAAACCATGCTGGTAATGAAGATACAGACCATCCCCCAAGTGGAGAAGATGGCAGACGATATTGCTAACTTGAATGAGAAGGTACTGGACCCAGAGAATGGGATCATTGCCAAGGCAAAGACTAGCCATCTCAGGATCAAAAGCTTGGAAGATAACCAGAGCAAGAAGGACAAGATGGTGACCACAGCAGTGACCACCGGAATAGGTGCCTTTGTGTTGTGGGTATGGGCATTGGTCACTGGCAAGGGTGGATCGTGATGGCTAAGAAAAAGAAGATGAAGAAGAAGGTACGCAAGCCCAAGAAGAAGATGGGCTACGGTTACTGATCCTCTTCTTTACATCGTTCCATCTCGCACCAAATTGAAATGATCTCAGCATAGTGATGCTGGGCCAAGACTTGTCCCCAATGTGATTCGGTAAGGTCTGCCGTCTCTGTCCCCTCGACATATTCAACCATCAAGATGTGTAGCTCATCGTCCAGGTCGGCGACCTCGAATGCCAACTCGATGGGGTGGTTGGTTAATGGACTGAAAGAGTCCAAGTGAAGTCGAGCAACTTTGCATGATTGCACACACATGAATTCACCGTGTTCATCTTCCATTACTTATCGATCCTTTCCCAGAGTTCTATTCTGATCTTCTTAACGCCAAACTTCCTGGCCCTATGCTGTGATCTATAGCCTGTCATCAAGACATCAAGCCTATCGTACTTGGTGATTCGATCACGTGGAATTGTCATGTAACCCTTGTCCCAACTGTCACTGTTGTATCCAGGTACATGCAGGAACCATTTGTGGTAACCGTCGCTGCATAACTCTTCATGGATGAACCGCATCGACTTAGGGATGGCGGCTGAATAATGCCCATCATCAACGTAGGTGGACACTAGAGGGTATCTGGGAAGCTTAGGATTGTACTTGGTGCCACCCCTCAGGAAGTTGATTGAGGCGTATCGCTTTCCGAATCCGGGATCGTCGTGCTTTGTGTAAGCACTTACTTTGAAGTAGAGGTATCCGTCGAATCGGAATCCGTCTCTAATATTCCCAGTAGCCTTTTTTCCCAGTACTTCATATCTGGCATTTGATCTGTCATCAGCATTTCGTACTGCATCTGTCTGTATATCTTTGCCACTTCTGGTCTTTGCCTCCACTGTGACCATTGATGGCTCACCCACGTATTGATGTCCTTCTGGCACTGCTCGTTGTCCATCACTCGAAACTCCAGTACTTAAAGCTATCCCAGCACCGATAACAAATCCCAGACCAGCCGACGCTCCAAAAAAGATCATACGCTTATAGGTCATGCTTCTATCACCCCATAAAATGTAGGATTCTTGACAGGGTAATAAACCACCATCGGGAAGTATAGATCTTTAGGAGTTTGATCTAACTCTTTCAGACAATCTTCGCAGATAACCTTTTGGCATTCTTCACCATTATGTTTACTTGGATAGATTCCATAATGGTTTTCAATAACTTCATTAGTACAGTGAAAACAAACATACCTACTCATCGGTCTTTTTCTCTTCCTCATCTTCCAGGCTTTCCGTATAGCAACCTTCGCAAATCATCTCACCATCTTTTTCTTCACTGTTGTCGAAGTCGCTGTCGATGTATCGGTCGCACCAATGACAATAGAATACGCTCATGATTCTTCCTCCACACATACCTCGCAAGGCTCGCCGTAAGTGTTGACCTTAGAGTCTAAGCACATAGGACAGGCACGCTTACTATAAACAACATGAGCCCCATGTGACATCATGCGAGGCTTGCCAAACCCAGTAATGATCTTGTTCTCACAACCTGGACACGTCCACTCATCTCCAGACATAAACATTGAAGAGTTCTCTTCCGGCTTTCCAAGTTCACAATCCACTTCATTGTGGGTGCACTTGTACCAACGCTCACAGGGTATGCAGTATGTGCTCATGCTTTATCCTCTCCGCGCAAGGCAACAGAGCAGCATTTGGCGATGGTCTTGCCTACACCCTCAACATACTCAACGGCATCAGTTCCACATTTCCACCAACCACTAGCTATGGTCACGTCTACATATTCGCCGATTTCATCCAGCACCCCCTCCAGCCTCGCAACCCGCTCTTGCAGGGAGTCGCGCTCGGCCTTGTACAATGCAACCATGCGGCCTAGTTCGTCACGCTCGGCAATGATCACGCACCTCTCGCAGTTGTCCACGTTCTCGCCTGACGGGAATCCGCATATGCAATCGTTTCTGCTCATGCGCTTTTCTCCTCGGGATCGGGTGCCCCTTCGTCGGTCGGCTGTAGGGCTCTTGCAGCTTTACCAATAACGCCCCATGCAACTGACCTGTAGTGATCTGCTTCATTACCTGCCGCTGGTGGCATGCTAGTGCCGGTGCCTGCAATATCATCCAGCGCAGCCTTGTACCTTTCCCCCTCCAGCAGCAGGGCCTTGATGTGGGACCAGTGCTTAACGAGTTTCCATTCATCATCCTCATCCATTTCTGCGATGTGCCACCTGGCGATTACAGGGTCAACTTCCTCCACAATCTCGCGTGCCGTTGGCGTGGTCATCGCTCCCCCCTCTGCTGCTGCGCGAATTGCTTCGCGTGCATTTACAAGCGCCTCATCGTAAGCACCCTCTAGCCCCGTCGCATATCGGTATGCCTTCATCAGTCCTTCCAGCGCCTCCACCAGCGCGGTCAGGCGGGATTGCAGGGCTGCGTTTTCAGCTTCCAAAGCATTAATGGCAGCAATGTCAGGGCCAACGCGGTCGGCTAATATCTGCTGGTAACTCTCCACCTCCGCCTCTGCTGCCTTCAGGCGGGTGAGTGTGTCGATTATCTGCTCACATTCGCTTTGGTCTATACGTGCCCATTCACCACCAGCATCTACAAAATGTTGCAGCACACCATCCCAGTGATCAATCAACCCATCCACATCCACCGGCTGCTCGGTGGTCATGAGAGAACACCGCATAAAATCAAAACAATAAATACAAATCCGATTATACCCAGCAGGCCGCCGGTCAAATAAATCTTAGCGAGTCTGTCAGATAAGCACCCATAGCAGAGCCCATCGGGATGATCCTTTGCAAATGTTGATATTCGGTGGCATCGAACACATAACTTGCTCATTCGCTACCACTCCGTTGTTGATATAAGTACAGGGAATTTGCCACCGTCCATCTCGTGCTGTAGGGCTGATTCGCGTAGCGTTTGCTTACCCTTCGATTGGTCGTATACGTCTATCATGTGCTCATAACTTGGCTCGCGCTCAACTGGAGATTCGTAGTAATTTTCTACGTCACCGCACACTACATTTGTGTGCCATTCAATGGCCTCGTCCCACGTCTTTGCTGCAACAGTGTCAATGTCATCAACAAGCCAAAACTTAATCTCATCTGCAATGCTCATTCGCTTTGCTCCTCGGGCTGGGTGGTCCATGAATACGAGAGGTGTACGTTTAATTCAAAATTTTTACCACAACTTCCGCACTCCTCTTTGTGATCACCCTCTCTATAGAAGTCGCCTTCCGAATCTGCTGGATCATGGAACGCCTTACAGTGTGGACAAAACACGCCCTCATCGCTCCAGACTTCGCCATCCTCATCTTCAAGGTATCGGTTGTCACTCATCCCGTCGCCCCCTCACCCTCGGGCTGCTCACAATCACAACACGTAGGGCACTCACTACATACAGCGCACATCTTAGGCAGCTTGTTCCCGTACTTAAACCTGTGGTACATAGCGCCATGGCAAGACGGGCAGCCTTCAACTTCTGAGGCGCGGGGGTTAGGAGTCATGGGTGGGCTCCAGCTTGTTAACTTCTACCTCTTCTATTTCATACCAATTGTTTTCATTATTTGATCTACCCACGTGATCAACAGAGTTTTCAGCATTCTCTTTGCTATCAAATATGCCAGTGAAGTACCCACCGTACTGGTCATACGCATTATAGAATTCAAGAACTACCCACATATTCATTCTCCAGTCCCCTTCAATCTCCGCTCCACCAACGCCTGTAGATCGTCACTCATCGTCCAGGCCCTCCGGATATAGTTCATCGGCACACTTTGGGCAATACGTTGCACCTACAATGTCATAAATCATCCAACGATCAGGCAACACATCTACCGGCTTCTGATCCTTATACCTTCCAAAGCCCCAGCCCTTGCCGTTGAAGCTAATAAACTCACGTCGTAAAAAAGCTGTGCCATCTGCAACTGCATCACAACCGCCGCAGCTAAATACTACTTTGACTCCCATCACCCCAACTCCTCCAACCTCTTAGCCTCTATGCAACGGTCGCACCAGCCACCCCTCTCATCTGCACGACACACATAAGCCTTCTTGCACCTCCCGCACACATCTGCAACGTGCTGCCGCTCAGGATGGAACAACGCTTTAGATGCACCCTCACGTTGATATTCCTTTGCACGATCCTGGTTGTCGGATCCTGTGTCGATGTATTCATGCGCCATCTAACTCACCCTCCTTAAATAACATGGACTGTCTCTCAGGCTTTTCAAACTCGTCTAAGATATGCCAAGCTTTATTCCTCACGAATGATGCTGAGTCACATGAGTCAACGCCAAGCTCTTGACATCGCCTTAGATACTCAATCTTCCCACATTGACCAACGTGACATTTCTTGCCATTCTTATGGGCCAACTCAACCCATGCTTCAACATTGCGCCATTTCCACTCAACAGATCCACCAATGAATAACGTGGTGATACGATCATCCTTAAGCATCAGGCTTATCTTTCCCCCCCTGCTCAGTGGAGTCATGCCATCCTGGACTACGAAGGCAAGGTTAGTGCCATGCAATCTATCTGCCCATGCCATTGAGAAATCAAATGACTTCATACCGCCAGTAACAATGTCTGGTAGCACAATGAACTGCAGATCTAAATTCAGATTGTAGATGGTGTCCAGTGCCTTGAGGAAAGCATACTCATTGAACCCTCTCCCCTTTTGGAATGCAGGGAAAGCACCATTGTCTAGGGACACAGGTATACCTTCCCATTGCTTACGTGGCAACCACCTGGAATCAGATGAGCACAGTATACCCATGCCAAACTTATGGATGTACTTAAGGTCTTCACCCATTGCGTTGGACGTGTAAATCCTCATGAGATAACAGTGATCATCTTACGTCAGCAAACTTATGCATCTGCATACACAGCTTCCAGTCTCGACCATTACCACTCTGTAACTTCTTAACCATTGCTACAGTATCCTCTGCATTGCACTTGCCATTCTTCCATTCAGGCATCAGGAAAACATTGTTAGCATAGACTGTCCTTTCCCACTCCCTGATCTCTTCTATGTGTTGACCTGTGTACACCAACTTAAGTTCACTAGCTCTGGTGATCTTGCACTCCTTGGGAGATGTTTTAGGTGAGACAACTAGATACCCACCCTTGATCATGAAGTATTCAACCTGGAGAGCTTTAGCCCCACTGGTCTGGATCATGACCCTATTATCTTTGAGTTCTTTAATCAGGGAGTTGAGTGCTTTAGGTTGATCTAGTGGTTCTCCACCAGTGATGCAGATCCAACCAACATTACCCACCTGCTCCTTGGCACGTAAAGCCACTGCATCTGCAAACCCTCTGTACTTGTAGGAGTAGTCAGTGTCGCAGTGCATACGTACAGGGCATTGGCCTACTGAACAACCTGAGAACCTTATGAAGTACATGGGCGTACCTGTGAGTTGACCCTCACCTTGGATGGAATAGAACTCTTCAGCCAACTTGATAGCGTCGATCACTTCCCTAGAAGTCATTATTGTATCCATATTGACGCTCTACAGGCCCCTCAGCCTGCCTAAGATAGTTAATCGCTAATGCCTCTGGTGATTCTTTGTACTGATAGCTTGGTTGATCCCAGAATAAACCTACCTTCCCTTCCCAGTCACCTTCACGCTGCTTGAAACATCCAATGACAGCATCAGGCTCATCACGTAGGGATAGCTTGTCTTCACCTGAATCTATGGCGTCTTCTTTTATCTTGTTCCTCCAGACGCTAAACACGTTGTCAGCAAGATCTGTGATAGCGCCAGTCCCTTTGATGTCCAACTTTCCAGGCATCAATGATTCATCTTGACCCTTGCGAGAGTGAGCAAGTAAGTGGATGTGAATTGGTAATTGATTCTTAAGGTCACACAGCTTGTCTACAAAAGACTTCTGCCCGTTGTAGTCATCTTCAGCAAATCCACACTTGACCAGGGAGTCGATTACAAAGTGAGTGATGTTGTATCTGTAGTGCCCATATTCCATCACCTCTAAAAGCCTCTCTGATTTAGCTGATCCTACGAGATTGAATATAAACAGTGAGTCGTAGTACCACTTGTTGATCTCTTCCAAGTCTTCAGGGGATGGCTGACCTTTCCCAACAATCTGCCTGCACATACGACGTAGTGTTTTTTGTGGCCTCATCTCCATGCTAGCAATACAGACTTTTGATTTCTGCATAATGGAGCTAATTGCAACATGGCCCATGACTTGAGATTTGCCATGACCATTGATCCCAGTCCACATAGATAGCTCATGGGGTCGTATATAGATTTTCCCTTGGGTCTTTTTCCACGGCATATCCAGGCCAATGGCTAATTCATCTGATGGGTAGAATTCTTCATAGACCTTGTCCTTGAAGTCAGACGCTCTTTTAAGCTCCTCTGGGTCCATGGTCTTGGCTGAGTGGAGGCACTCATACATGTCACCTGCTGATTTCAATTCAAGAAGACACTCATTGGCGTCTTTATGTGGGAGTTCAACTACCCGACACCTGTGCTTACCTAAACGCTCACAGATTGACTCAATGGACTTTTGGCCTTCCTCGTCCATGTCAAAACTGACATAAATCTCATCGAATCTTTGGAGGTGGTCATATTCCTCTTCAATCCACTGATGATTTCCTGCACCAAAGGGAACTGATAAAGAATCAAACCCATATTGCTTCCAGGTCATGGCATCAATCTCACCCTCACAGAGGATTATTGATCTGGCTGAATCATCAACTGCCTGCCATCCAAACAGAGTGGGTCTACATTCAGGTGCTACTTGGATACCCTTCTTGCCTTTATCGCTTCGCTCAAGATGTAGATATTTCCTGAACAGGCATTTATCGTCCTTGTGATAATTGAAGACAATCTCTTGCCCTCTGGTCATAACATTAAATCTCTCAAGGGTAGCTAGAGTTATGAGCCTTTTGTTGATTAGGTAATCAAGTGCCTGCTTGTGATCTCGCACATGCTCTAGACATGCCGCTACGGGGGTCGCAGGCGTCTTGTAAGAGCGTTTCTCTCCAGCAAGAGGGTTAGTTGGGATGTTGAGGTATTCGCAAGCCTCAGTCATGGCCTGTGAGATAGTGACATTCTTTGTCACCTGCCATAAATCTAGTAGGTCACCCGATTCATTGTCTATTGCGAAGTCTGACCACCTT
>Ga0255047_10000541_pt1 | contig 30847 bp, 47 predicted proteins | sample JV7_2_1_MG_FD_183640 | JGI IMG/M metagenome (GOLD analysis project Ga0255047, IMG submission 183640) | Seawater microbial communities from Jervis Inlet, British Columbia, Canada - JV7_2_1 | ecosystem: Environmental > Aquatic > Marine > Inlet | place: Canada: British Columbia | collected 2016-10-06
ATGTTCTCTGTACAATTGCAAGTATCGTTTTATATCATCATTATGCAACAACTTAACTCCACCTGTTTTTATTCCATATTTCATAGCCCTTCCTAACTCTGCATCAGCTTTAATCAGTTCGATTTCTTCTTTTAAAAATATTAATTCGCATATATCGTATATAGCATATTCGCTAAAGTTTGTTTGATATTGTTTGTTTGATTTCTCCAACTCTTCAACCCTCTTATTAGATTCTATTAGTTGTTCCAATTGTTCAGACGCTTCTATAGCCAAAGAAACGTAGAATGGATTGTAATTCAATTGCTCTTTTACATTTGAAATTAGCTCCTTGATTCTATTACCTAACATTCCTACTCCTCCTCTATCTCTACTAGTTCCTTGCTTAACAGTGCTTCTACTGAGCTTAATGCTTTCTCTGATATGTTATCTATAGCCATCCTTTTAATCTTCTCAGCGCTTTCTAATTTAGTTTCGAGTATATAGTTTTCTCTGAGTAACCTTTTGATCTGGGTATCTTTTGTTTTGTTTTCTATCCTTAATCGTTTAAGTTCATCCATGATTACTCCTTAATCCACAAATTATTCACCTTATCTATATTTCCATAAGGCTTATTAACGTGAACGCTAACAACTCCATTCATTCCTACGATAAAAATGTGCGGTGTCAATTCGTTTTTGTATCTAATCAAAGTATCATCGCCGCTATTCTCTAAACAATCGTTATAAGCAGTTGTGTAGTCTACTGGTTCTATTACTTCATACCATTCAAAATCTAATCCCCAAAATGGTTTTATCGGAACATCGTCCATATCAACTCTTTCTATTTCGGCAGAATATCTTTCCCCATTCCAATTATTAGCGCTTGCTAAATAGTAATCACCACAAGGTATATCACTTCTAAACTTCTTTTCCGTATGTTCCGTTAATTCCTTAATCATTTCCCACGCTTTCATAACTTCCTCCTATTTCGTCACTATATTAAGTATCTGTACACCTTCGCCATACTTCTTAATAGCCATCTGTTTTATCTCCTGAAATTCCTTTGGATCTCCTATGTACTTGTTACCCGGTATATCAAAACTCTTTTTACCATCTGTTGTTATAACCGTTACTATAAATATTGTTTTCCTTGGTGCAGAGCTAGAAGATACCTTGCATTTCTTAGTATCCTCTAGATATTTCTTACGTTTCTTCTTTGCCCTTCTCTGAAATTTATAGTTTCCGTATTCTTCATAGGCTTCAGCCAATTAGGTTCATCCCTTTCTATGATTTTCTGTTGAACACCTTTTTGATTCTAGACAACATACTCACATTCTTTGGTTTCGATTTAGTTTGAATCTTGATATTTTTTCTCATGTTTCTTAAGTTACGTCTTTCTTCTTCTCTTTTACTAGCCGCTCTACCTGGAGAAAATCTAGTTCTTGCAATTCTACTTCTTGATTGTGCTTTAGTATATGTCATAATGACCTCCTTGGTCTCTAGTTTATTCGATTAACATCCTGAGTTTGTCTTATTCATTTCATAGCAGAAACCAAATCCTTTGTACAAACTTTTGATAAATACGATTTTCATGTTATGCCCTTCCATGTAGCTTTGACTTTCTCTTATGAACCATAAGTAATTTCTGATATGTCTTTTTACCGGCTTGACATATTCTCTCCATTCACTACCGCTTTCGCAGTCATAACACTTTTGTGGGTTCTTAGTGTTCTTGCAGTCTTTGCAGAATATCTTTGAATGAGCGTTTACCTTCTGTGCTTCTGTTGCTGATTTAATCATTAGTCACCTCTTTTTATAGTTTCGTATATGTCGTCAAGTTCTTCTCTGTTCAAGCCTTCTAGATTGTTCCATCTAAATTCGTCTACAAATCCGCCTACATAATACAGAACTTTGTACTTATCCATAATTAACGAAGCTTCTTCGTAGCAGACATCAGAACCTACAATCATTCTAATCATATCTTTTTGTCTAGTTTCACCTTACACCTCTTCCTTTAGTCTTGCCATCTTCTCGTCATACTCTTTGTCAAACTCTGCTTTCTTAGCTTGTAGTGATTCTATTTCTAGTTGTGCTTTAGATTTAGTTTCAGGTAACGTCCATTCGAACGGCGAATTTCTTTTCAAATTACATTTACCTTCCGTTGCTTTTATTTCGCAATCCCAACAGTTACGCACTTTACAATATTCCTTTATAGTATTCATTGCCGTTCTTAAATCGTCTTTAGTCATACCTACCTCCTCAAATTTTGTTGACGAAGAAAACTTTTCCCATTTTTTCAAGAGTGTATTCCCTTTTTTTGATGCGAAAACACTAAATTCACTACCGTCGTCACACTTGATTCCGTACCTAGTCATATCGTACACTTTACCGATTGTCCAATAGTTCAAATTACTTCCTGTTGCATGTGTACATCTTACTTTCATGTTACCCTCCTTATATTGTCTCTAAGTATAGATCTATTCCTATAAATTTTATGAACGTTAAACCTGATTTTAATAGATTTATCCGCTCTTTGTGTTCCTCTGTCTTGTATAACCATTGTTCTAAGCGTGTTATTTCCCTTCTAAGAGCGCTTAACGTTGGTTCTGTACCAAATTCATCACGCCATAGGTTAACTACTCTCAGGGCGTTATAATCGCCTTTGTTTCTTCTGTCAATTGCTAGGTTTAAATAAGCAGTGTTATTAAATGTGTCATTACTTTTTTTCATATTCTGATTTACTCTTGAAATTTTGAGAGGTCCATCCGCAAACTGGACATTTTGAAGTCGGCAACTCAACCCTTGTAGAAGTAGACATAAACAACATATTGCCAAAAGGCTTATTGTTATCTTCTTCAACTCTCCAATCTTCATGTTCCCATTCTGTATTGCATAACTTACATGTGAATACCAACGGTGGCTTCTTTCCGTTCTTTATAATTTTTCTTGTATCTGACATATTTCCTCCTAGTCCCCTATATTGTTAGTTAACTTTAATAACCTTTGTTTGTTCTCTAGTTGCTCTTTTTTAAGACTGTTTGTTAATAGTCTATCTTCTGTTTCTCGCTTTAAATAACTTTCAGCCATCTTCAAGATCTGAGTTCTTAAAAAGTCAGGAGAAGTTGATAACCCTATCGCAGTCATACCGCCCATGCCTTTAATTGTTTTCTGAGTAGCTTCTGCTAAATCTTTTGTAGGTGTTCTGTGTCTTATAGCTTTCATTATTTCGTCATAAACATCACCAGGCTCTAATTTGTTAGGATTTTTAATATCCGATAGAAACTTATTGATGTTAGATATTTTAGGATTAGAGTATTCAAACGCTACTATGCAAACTTTAATTGCAGACTCGAATAGTCTATCATCTTCCTCTTTGAAAACGTCGTACCATATTCCAACTGTTGTTTTATCTTCATGCGCTTTGAAGTCCTTAAAAGATTTTGATAATAAGAACATGCCTTTAATTAGAGTTTCTTTAGTCATTTTAACCCTCCCTTAAAAATTCTCCTAGTATACCGTTATCCATACTTTCTTTAAAATCATCTGTTGTGTTCTGTTTGTTATTGGAATTGTTCTTTAATTCAAATATACCTTTCCAACTATTCATTACTGATTGGTTAAGTATTTCTATTTTGTCTTGATCGTTATTAGCCATCTTATCTAGTTTTGATAGTGTTAGCTTTAATGCGTTAGTAGTTAACTTAGCCTTAATTGCTTTCCTCATATCAACAAAGTTTTCTATAGCTTCTATGAGACTAGGTTTATCTGTATAAGCAAATATCATGTCTGAGAAAACTTGTTTTTGAGTAGGTTTCTTCTCTTCTTTTACTATACTATCCTTACCTAACCTAACCTTACCTAACCTAACCTGTGTATCCATTTGGTTGTCATTTGGTATACCAAGAACCTTAGCCATTGGTATCACTGCGTTTAGCGTGTATGACTTATTTTCGGTTTCTTCTAACAGTAGTTTCTCTTCGTGATATAAAGTTTCCTTGTATCTGTCACTTCTAATGTAGTTGTGAATCTTCCAATGTTTGATAACTATAACACCCGATTCAAAGCCTAGTAAGAATTTTTTACCCATCAATACTTTTAACTCATCTTCTGAAGCACCAACCATTCTCATAATCTTTTTAGGATTATTCAAGAAACCGTCGTCGTCTGCTCGCATACTTAAATGAAAATATAAAGCTTGAGTTGATAAAGGCATATCCAAGAAAGCGTCACTATCAATTATTGTCTTTGCGAACATTCTACGTTCTGCCATCATTCACCTCTTAATCTTTTTAGTTCAGTTTCGCTAACTTTCTGAAAATCTCCTACAGATATAAACTTGATCTTGTTTTCTTTTTCCCATCTGTAAAGCGTTTGTCTAGTAACTCCTAGCAACTCTGCAGCTTTACTGATATTGTATAATTTATCCACTTAATCACCTCCTAACACTATGTTACACCTATACACGTTATATGTCAAGCGTTTTTGCAATAAAAAAGGGATTCAAACTGAACCCCTTAAAACTATTTGGATGGTCACACCGCGCAAGCTTCAGCAACCCCGTTAATCACCTTCAGATCATCGTCTAGCATTGCTCCTACTCTTGGTGTACCTTTTATTTGACTTATGTTATATCGTTGACCAGTATCGGTAAAAACGTGTGGAAAATTGATGTGTTCTATCTTCATTTAGACACCTTCTTCCATTCAAATTCACTCAAATTTGTAGACCTAGAAGCAGTGTTTATTATCATAACTTCACCTTCTAAATTTTCCATATCACAATGGTTCTCTCTTGTATCATTTCTTGTATAAATAGCGCCATTCTCTTTACAATCCTTGTAAGCCGTTAAAAAATCCACCGATTCTATTACTTCTTCGAAATTAGTCATGCCACCTATTAAATATTGAGGTTGTACCGTATCAAAAATACTCTTTCCTTCATTAACAATTATTAAATCACCCATATCAACAATTGTTTTATATATGTTTACGTAAGTTCCAAAGTCTACATGTACATCATATCTTTTTCCTTGTTCCCATTTAATTCCCGTTATATTCATTTAGTCCTCCTTATATAGATTCTCACAACTTACACATAGTCTGTGAGTCCCTGAGTTACCTTTATACCCCGAGCACTTACCGTTAATCTCAGTAGGCTTGTCGAAACTGTATAGCTTGCGTGATGCGTGGCAGCTGTTAACTTTCTTCTTTAGGTTCTTATTCATGATTAGTCCTTTCTATTGATTGATCGTTCAGAATCAAACCCTTTACCAGGATATCGTTTCTGCAACTTATTAATGTTAATTGTCATTATTTCACTTATTGTATATCCTAATGCGTTAGCAGCTAAAGCAAGATACCAATATATATCTCCTAATTCGTTAATTAAGTAGTTTTCATCTAAATTATGTCCTTGGAATGTGTGTTTCTTGATGTGATCCGCAAATTCTCCTGATTCGCCACATAAACCCAATGCTGCATTTAGTAGTTTTTCATCCTTAGTAAGGTTTCCGGCGGTCCTCATTGCTTTTCTCATGTACTCAGTATTATTCACTTAACCCCTCCTATCAATTATCGGATCGTACATTACACACGGATATACTTTTTTACCGTTTTTATCTTCACAGTGCGAACAATCAACGCATTTTCTATTTTTAAGCACTAACATCATTTCTTTTTCTTCTTTAGATAGTTTCACTAGTGTACCTCCTCGTTTGGACATCCATATTTAACGCAGATACCATCCATCAAATTGCAACGGAAACAGCGGTCACAGATTTTACGATCGTTCTGATGATGCTTTCCTATCTTAGCTAGACGCTGAAGCTCGTTATAATCAGACATCTTTATAGTTATAACGTCCTATCTATATACGATTGTACGTTTAACTGGTTTAGGTCGGCAGCTTATACATGTTTTACTATTTTTATGCAAATTCTCAATCGGTTTTTGGCACTTTGTACATACTCTCATGTTAGTATCCTTTCATATAGTCAATGTACTTATTAGTAATAGTTGCGATATGTTTACATAGTTCTTTTGGTATTCTAGATCTTTCCATGTTTCCTTTCTTCCCTTGAGTAGAGCCTTCTGTCTTGCTACCTCTAGGCGCTTTTGCGTGATGACAATTGTTAATCACACCTTTTCTTTTGCTAGGACACATCGGTTTGAAATCCGGTTGAGGGTGGTTAGTCCATATATCGGTAGGTTTGTTTGATGTGTCTCCATAACTACAATATGTAACCGTATATCTATACATAAGTCCTATCATTGTAGGTTTGTATCTCATTCCACCTCTAGGGTTTTCAAAGTAATAAAGTTTAGGTTTTAAATCTCTAACTAACAACAACACGTTTAAAAGTAGTTCATCGTACATTTTAGCTTCTTCTGACTTTGCTACAAGCGTATGTGTGTAATCTTTAGCAGTCTCTGTTTTTCCGTGACCACCTACATAAGTTCTATGCGTTCCGATTGCTGCTATTGTATCTGATGTACATACCGGGCTAACCCATATAGCATCAGGAACCCTTCCGCCTGTTCTTTTTAGTATCTTCTTAACTGTAAGATCGCCGACGCTTATAGTCCATTGTACTAGGTTATAAGGTGGTTTAGTGAAAATATCATTTAATTCCACGCTTATGATATCCCATTCATCCAAGCCAAACTGAGATTCGATGCTTTGAGTTCCTGAGTATAATACAAGCAGAAGCTTTTTCTCTTTTAACAGTTTAATCTGTTCATACATCTATTTCCCCTCCAAACTCTCGATATTCTTCTGAATAATTTCTTGCATCTTAATTTGTATCTCTTCTTCAGTGTAATTATTGATATTCATCACACTATCACTTAAAGCGTTTAAATCGCCTTGTAACACGGTTAACTCTTCTTTTGAGTGTAACATCAATGATTCTAATAAATGTACGTGGTCGGTTAATTCTTCGTTGTATATTTGAAGTTCGTCTATCTTTGCTTCTGTTTCTTCTCTAAACTGTATAAAACCTATAAAAGTCATAACGATCATTGTTGTTAATATAATTTTAATCATCAGTTTAAACTGTTCTTTTGTTGATTCGCCAGTTAATACTTTCCAATGTTTACTTAAGTTAAGAGTCATTAGCTGCCTACTTTCGTTATAACTATCTTTTTACCAACTCTTTTAAATTCTAATGGTGTTTCGTCTGTCCACTTTAATTCGTCAACCATGTGTTTAGGTAGAGTGATTCGATTAGAACCACTTGCTACCGTTATAAATCTACTTTTCATTTAATTTTCCTTTCAACCGTTACTATGGTATCGTTGTGCCATCCGCCATGTGCCACTAATAATATTTCTACAATTTCAAACCCGTTTGTTTTTCCTATACCACCGGAATTCCACCCAAAAGTTATTACATAGCCCCCCGTTTTTGTTATCCTAGATATTTGTTTCTTTTGTCTGGACCAATAACTCGATTGTGTAGTCTGCATGTTTACAGTCATACCTAGAGATTTATAACATTCACTGACCTGTCTAGGTGAATAAGGTGGGTCATACAATGTCAGCTCTACGCTATCATCTAAGAATATTTTTAAAAAGTCTTCAGCATCAAAATTATAATCAGTATTATATTGAGGGTCCAAGTCGTTCGTAACTTCTGCAATTGTGTTCTTGTTTGCGAAAGGGTCTATCGAATAAATTTCTTTGTCTTCCGTGTACCTTTCTATCAATTCTTTTATAGGCTTAATCGTAAATGTATTTTTATTAGGCATCGCCCACGCTCTAGTTATTTTCATTCTTCGTCTCCTTTTCATCTTCTTTTACCCACTTGTAATACTCGTGAAATTTTTCGTATTGTTTGACTGTAATTTGGTGTTTGTTGTTTTCCACCCATTCCTTTTGTTCTTCGGTTATTTGCATATCATTAAAATCTAAAAATAAATAAGAATCGGTATTTGTGCCTAAGTCAGGAGTACAACCTAGATATAAAAAACCAAAAGCTTTTAGCGAATCTTCATTCATACCTTTATATTTAGTAAAGTCATATTTGCCCTCTGTGCAAAATTTATCCATCAATTCTCTTGCTAACTCCCAATGTTCCTCATAACTGCATTTGTAAAACGTACCCTCTGGTGATAAAAAGCCATTCATGTATTCCTCCTTAGTCGTCGTGTTAATTCCTAAGTCTATACTACACCTATTCGTTACGAACGTCAACCCTTTTTCGTAAAGTTATATAAATAAAAAAAGAACCTTCCGTGGAGAAGATTCATTTCCGTACATAAAGTTTTAGGCTTATGTTCTATAAATAAACAATTTGGTTGTATCAAGACACAACGTCTCGAAAGTTAATTACATTATATCACCAATGGTGACTAGTTACAAATTTAATTCTTCTATAGATATTTGATTCTTGTTTCTCTGAGTTTCTCGCTTTATAAATAATTGCTCGTTTTCCTTGGTCAGTTCTTTAATCATCATTGTATTACGTTTAATTAATTCGCTAGGATCATTTGCATCTATTAACAACACTTCTATTCGTGGGTTAATCTTATCTAATAGGAATGTCTCTACAAATATAGGATCTATCTGTTTCCAACCATCCCCCATGAGAATCCCTGATTTAACTAAAGCATCTAGTATAAACTTCTTCCCTGAACAGATGTTATCAAAGTCTCTTCTTTTATTAGGTTCATACCATGCAATAGCTATACGTACACGCTCGTATTTTCGCTTGCACTGGTTTTTAATATGAACACATAGTAATTGTTCGGTCTCTCGTTTAAGTTTGGCTCCGATATACTTGTTTGACCTATTAGCACTAATTACATCATTTAAACCTGGGAGTTTACCAGGAATCTTAATTAACATTTAGTCACCTCCTACACGAAACTTAGTTACTACACCGTGTTTTCTAGGGTTTATAGCTTCGCTACCCGTAACGCGGAGGTAATTCGATCTAGCCAATTCTCTTTTTACCGCATGTTCTTCTTTTGCTTTTTCGTACTCGTTACATCTTTCATGTAGTTTACCAGCTTTTTCACAGGTTTTACAAGGGTAATCGAATTTAATCATTGCATTCTCCTTACGTTTTTTATGTCTTCTTCTATGATGTTAATCTGTAGTTTGATTTGGTAAATCTTTTCTTGAGTAACATCCGCATCCGCTTGTCGGTAATCTCTAGTTAACTTTAACTTCGCAACATCAGGATCACCTTGTGCTAGATTGTAAACTGCAGTCGCAGCTATTGGCTTTGTTGTACCTTCATCTGTTTTATAACCTACAAGCATCATCTTAGCCATTAATAACGTTCTAGCTTTCTTATACTCGTATTCTGCTATTGCCAAGAGTCTACCGTTATCCTTTTTATACTCAATACATTCTGTGAGGAGTTGTATCAAGTCTTGTCTTTGTTCATACATATCTTGCATAGTTTCCTCCTACTTAAACACTTCTATAAAATCCAAGTGAGGATAATTTGTTTCAAAGTGTTCTCTAACATAAGTTCTAGCTTTTATATCGTTGTCATTTCTAGGGTTATCGTGATCGTTTCTATGACAAGTAAAACATAAAGTTATTACCATTCCATATTTAATACTTAACTGTCTGTTGCGCCCGCAATATGGCTCATGAGGAGATAATTGATAGGTACTACCACAGTGAAAGCAGTACCCATCGTTTAATGTTTTTCTCATGACTTGTCAGCCAGTGAAGCTAGTTTATCGTACAACTCTATTTTTCTATCTGCTTTTAAGTACTTGATATCATCTGCTTTTTTAACGCCAATCTTTTTATAAAGATGTTCATCTTCATAACCCTTTTGTTTACCAATTGCGATTATTTCAGAAGGTGTTACTTTTCTCTTAGGTGGTTCGTTCTGTTTATTAGGCGTTTCTTTCTTAGGAGCATTAGGGACTCCTGAATCAGTATCTTTGGTATCATCTATACAGAACAAACCGTTTAAAGCATATTTTCTAGCGTATGATGATGTAGATCCTGTTATTTGCGAATCGTCCATACCTTTTTTAGTAACGGATTCTCTAGCACTTGCAGATACTTCTATTTTAGTTCCACCTTCAACATCCCATATAGTTGCGGTAGCTTCTACATAATTCATATCGCCAACATTGATAACTCTATCGCTTATCGTTAGTAATAAACCATTCTCTAAGCACAAAGGTTTAGCAGCTTCTAATATATCTTCACAACTTCTGTAATTGTATTTACCGAATGAGTTGAATTGGTTCTTAGGTGCTTTTAAAGCACCTTGCACTATTGCCAATTTCTTTAACATATTTACCTCCTACACTTTAGTGTATTCTATGTTGTATTCTTCCATGTAAGCTTTTAACGCTTCTAATTGGTTCTTATTGCCTTTAATTTCTAATACAACGGTATTTACCTTTTGTCTATTATTTACTACTGGTGCAAGTCTTTCGGCTTCTAGTCTAGCTTCTTCAATAACTTTAGCTCGTGCTTCTTCTGCTAATCTAATCGCTTCTTGTTTTTCTGCTTCAACAACTCTTATTGCTTCTAATCTATCGGCTTCAACTTTAGCAGCTAGTTCTTTAGCTTCTTGTTCTGCCATTCTTTTTTCAGTTTCAATTTTTTCAGCAGCTTGTCTCTTTTCAAACTCAACTCTCCATAATGCTTCTTGCTTTTCTTTTTCAATACGATCAAGTTCTTCTTTGTGTTTGCGTTCTTCTTCTAACTTAACTCTTTCGGCTTCTTGTTTAGCTTTTAGTTCAGCTTCGAACTTTGCTTTTGCAACTGCTTCTTCTTGTGCTTTTTTAATTCTTTCAAGTTCGGCTTGTTCATCTGCTAATCTTTTGTTAACTGCAGCATTTACAATTGCACTAAGTTCTTGTAAAGATGTTTCGTCATTGATGTGTCTTTCAAAGTATTCAAATTCGAATTTAAAAGTAAGTCTTTCGTTGTGAGCATCTAATATAATGTGTACTGTATCGATTTTAAGTTGTTCCGCATCTTGGATAGCTTTTACTTCTTTAAAGTTCTCTACGATTAACTTTTTAACTTTAGTAGGATTAGCAGCAGCTAACATGTACTCGTCTTTAACTTCAATCATTTGTAAATACTTTTCATTTAATTCTATTTCATTTCTAGTTTGTTCTATTAACAGTAAAGCTACTTCTCTTTTACGTTCTCTTTCTTCTTCTTCAAAGTTTTTAACTTGATCCGATACAAACGTTCTAGCGTCTTTTATCATTGTAACAAGTTCTTTTGCTTCTGATTCGAATTGTTTAATGTCAGGGTTTAATACTTTAACTGTAGCTTTTCTAAACTCATCAATTTCTTTCGCTTGCTTGTTCATATCTGCCATATCTTTTTTGTATCCAGGAATAGATTCTTGTGTAACTACTGCGTTTCTGATATCTTCTAAACCTTTGTTTAAAGATGCTTTGATTTCTGCGCCATTCCATTCAATTTTTGCTGCTTCAACTTTACCTATTTTTAATTGAGTTACTTGTAAGTTCATAATTCCTCCTTATGCGATATCTTCGCCCTCTTGTTGTTCTAGCCAATATTGATACTGTTCATCGTACTCTTGCCCTAATTCATCTTTGATTGAATCCATATTAACACTCCCTCATGATTTCTATAGTATCCTCTAGCTCTTGTATCTTGTCCTTAGCCGTGTTTAACTCTTCTTCGATATCTTCTCTAATATCTATCTCTATTGCTTCTGAAACTGCTTCTAACAGTGTATCGTATGCCTTTTCATCATCACCAGTCTGCACCTTAACTAAATCGTGATAAGCTGAGATAACCTTTTTTACAAAGTCGTATGGATCTAACTCTATTTGTAATTGGTCTAGTTGTACTTCTGAGTTATTAAATGTTACTTCAGGTAATCCTTCTAGTTGTATGCCTACATTCTTCATCTTATATCTCTACTTTCTCAATAATTATCTTCTTACCTTTAACATAGATTAAAACTTCGTCGCCTACCTTTAACCCTGCTACTTCTAATTGGTTAGGATGCAACCCTACTAGTCTGTTATTGTTAACTGATCTTATCTTTTTCTTTAATGCTAATAATTTCATATGTGTTCCTCCTCTGTAATTACATATTATCATTACTCAAATGTATTGTCAAGAGGTATTGTCTAACAATATAAAATATGTTATACTATTAATGAAAGGAGGTAGTTATGGACTACTTAATTAATGAAATACCATTTTTCCAAGTGCCTAACGAAATATTTGAATGTGATCTTACTTCTAATGAAAAGATTGTTTTTATGTATTTGTGCAGATGTGGTAACAATGGAAAGAAAGCGTTCCCAAGTCAACAGACGATAGCAGACAAATGTTCTATCGGTAAATCAACTGCTAAACGCGCAGTAAATGCGTTAGTTGATAATAATTACATTATAAAGGAAAGGAGATTTAAAGAAGGATACAACAAGAGTAACATCTATAGAGTGAATTATAGTAGGGTCACACAGAACCTACCTAGGGTCACAGTGGACTCAGATAGGGTCACAGTGAACCACTATAAAGAACTAAGTAATAAGAACTATGAAAAAATAACTAACAACTTACATCTTTTCGAGGAAAACACGCATACTATCTTATTAGCTTTAGAAGAATATACCTTTAATAGATTCGGTAAGCATATTAGAAAACACGATCCTAATAAAAGTTATGATTGGTTTGAACTAGAATATAGTGAAGACTTAGAAGCAGATTTTGATTCGTTAATAAAATGTTACGATAATTGCAATTTAGACTACTTGATAACAGTAGAAAGGAGAATACAATAAAACGAGACTTCGCAAGGAGCTGAACCCTTTAGAAATCTCGTTCCATAAGCTATTTAGTTTTTAGTTGGTACATCTTACCCCTAAGACATACGGACTGTTTGACAAATATAAGTTTACCATATAAACGGAAATAAAAAAAGAACCTTTTAAGATTCTTTAGATATATTCAGAAAGCTTGCCGACAAAATCTGAATAGTAGCTCGAGAAGTAGCGTCAGACCATCCTCTTATTAATTTGATTAATTGCATCATACCATATAACGTGAAAAAATGCCATACGATAGGCATCTTCTCTGAGGAATTAATTGTAATAAGGAGTTTCTATGAATCTATTATAAAACAAAAGACCGACTTTTGCAAATCGGTCCAGGTGATTACTTGTTATCTATAATTGATTTAACATCTAATACGGCTAATACCGCGACCAATATAGTGTTAATCATATCTAATTGTTTTGTTGCCATTGCGTAACCAGTGATTGCTATTAATAAAAACAACAATACCAACTGAATTAAGTTGTCTTGCAAGAATTTCATGTGTCCTCCTAGATTGTAGTAATATCCGTAGATGTTAGATCACTTCCTTATTTATAATAGTATTTAACTGCGCTATTCCCTTGATGTTTCCATCCGTTACCTTCATTCCATCTTTTAAAACTAGAACTACCGATATCTAAATGCAACCATAATAGCTTTTTACTATTCTTATCCATGTAAATGCCAATGTTTTTAAATCCAATCCCGACGCAGATTTTAGCTAACTGGTCCGCTGCCCAACCTGTGAAATTAAACTTAACATCAACCGCATGTCCTAACAAGTGATTACTGTTACTTGAACCGCCTATTTTCGAGTTGTAAGAGCTTGTACGATACCCCGAGTTAATATCAGTCGAACCAACAATAACTCTTAGCATATCGAGTTTTTCGAACAATTCTACTTGCTTTGCTTTTATAGCGTTCCCATCATCTTTATTAGCAAACTCATAAGCCGTAAAGTAATGACCTAGTTTAATTGATTTTAAAATAGTCGTAGCATCCATCTAATCACTCCATTCTTCTTTAATAGTTTGTAGCCTTTGAACGCCTATCCCTTCAACCTCGACTAACTCTTCTACACTAGCTTCAGGATTTTTTTCAAGATACAACAATATTCTTTTCGCAAGCACATCGCCAATATCATGCAGTTCAATTAGTTCTTCATACGTAGAATTTTGTATGTCAGGTTTTGAGCCGATTAGAAAGATAAGCGATAAGATTAATACTGTCATTATTAACAATAGTAAAAACTTACTTTTCATTTTTCTCCTCCAGTAACAATTGTATAATTCTATCCAGTTTTTTATTTAACTCGTTGTGATCTTCTCTCTGTCGTTGGTGTTCTGCAGAATGTTCAGTTTTAAACTCTCTGAAATCCTCCTTTTTAACATAATTATCACTCATGTTATCGTTCACCGTTTTGATTTCGTCATTGTTCGAGACAATCGCAGTAGTATTTTTAGATATCTTTTTATTTATCTCAGATATTACTAGTGTTATCGTAGCACCTAGCGCCACTGCAATTACGCCCATTATCCAGTACATTAGTGCGGTCACGGTTTACCCCTTTCAATTAGTAGAATGTTTATCGAAAGAATCCCACGTCTAACGATTAAAATTATATCTTCGAAGCTTTTCTATTTTCAAAGAACAACATCATAAATCCTAATAAATAAATACCAACAACCGGCGGAATGATGTACAACGCTAAATATAAAATAACTTCTAATACTATCATAATTACTCCTTTCCTTCTAAAAAATCTTCTTTTGCTAAGTCGTACCCTTCATCGTTGACTTTCTTTACAGCTTTCGCCTTTTCTTCGTCACTAGAATTTTGATAATTAGAGCTATTAAACAAAGTTTTTAATCCTTGTTCTGTGTATTCGCCCATTACTTTTTGGAAATCTGATTTTTCCTGAGTTGTTAATTCGTATTTAACTTTTTTACTTGTTACGTTTTTCACTCTCGCTCTAGGTAAGAAAGACTTCCCAACTTCATTATACAACCTTAACAGTTCATTAGTCAAAGCGTCGTCTTGCTTCTTAGCAAAGAATCCAGGAGAAAGGAATTGTTGCACTGCGTTTAGTGCGCCTTCGCCATATTTAAGTTCTTCTCCGAATATACCACGTTTAGGCGGTAAACTCGTAGTTAAACCAGGTGTTTTAGATTGTGCTTGCGTCTTAAATGTTTTCAATATACTCGAATAGTCTCGCTCTCTTTTCACAGGATCAACAGTCCTTGCAATCTGTCCTCCAACAGTAGGTATACCTTGACCAATATAATCTAGAGGTAACTCGAATATTTTCTTAGCAACTCCATCATAACCACCGAAGAAATCAGTTATGCCGCTTAACATTGTTTGTTTAAAAATAGTGTCTATACCTGAAGTTACAGCAGTCGCAGTAGCGTCAACTATACCCGACTCTTCTTTTTTCATCATTTCTTCAGCAAAAGCAACACCCATAAAGTAAGGGATTGCTGCGGGTTGTGCCCAATCTATCGTGTATGAACCGTTTTTCATAACAATCGAATTAGGCAATATACCAGCTCTTGATAGCAAAGCTTCTTCTTCGGGATCTGCTTTGTACTCACCTCTAGCCATTCCGTTAAATGCCATATAAGCACCCAATGCTGACAATCCAGCGCCAGTTGTACCTTTAGAGAATATCTCTATTGCTTCCGCAGCTGGTGCGTTACCTGCTATTTTAGCGATACTTTTAACTACTCCTATCGGCGAATAGTCAATACCTGTTTGAGCAATGTTTGCAGGTGTCTTACTGAAAGGTATAGCAGCTTCTACTAACAGTCCGTACTGAGACTTTTTACCTTTTGCGATAATATCAGCTAGTGCGTTCTGTTCTCTAAATGTAGCTTCTTGTGCTCGTCTTAATGCATATGCTACAGCTTCTTGTGTAGGTTCTGTCATTCCTCTAGCTTGCATAAACCCAGCTAAATCTCTAACAAAGTGTTTTTTAAGGAAAATTATATCTTCTACTTCTAATGTGTCTTTTGAAAATTTACTTACTTTCTCTAATGCCTTGTTAGAAAAGTCCTTTAGTTTTTTTGCGCCTGTTGTGATTTTACCATCAGTCTCTTTAAAGTTAACACCAGTATCAAAGATTTTCTTCTCTGCGAAAGGTGACTTGATTCCGAATATTTCCCAACGAGAGCCTTCTGATAACTCTTTTGTGTGTTCATCCCAATATTTAGTGGCCGTTTTTCTATTAGCCTTGTTAGCAAATACTGATTTAGTACGCTCTGCTTGTGGTAAGAATGCTTTTTCTAATACTGCAGCTTCCGTATCAGCAACTTTTTTAACCGCAGCCATCATGCTATTACCTAATAAGTTTCTAGCGTGAGTCTTAGGATTAGTTAACATTGCAATTCTTCTCCACGAGTCAAATTTTTCACGTCTAGTCGTAGGTATCCTTTTGGAAATAGATTCGTATAATTCTTCAAACAGTTGTGTTTTCTCTGCGTCCGTTGTTTCTGAAGTGAATTTAGCAACTTTTGCAAGTTCTTCTTCGCTCAATTCAATTTTTTTCCAACCTTTTTCACCTTTGCCTATCAATTTCTTTTTACGAGGACCGTATCTCTTCAAACCTTGATCGTTAAGCTTCTTAATTTCTCTTTCTAAATATTGCAGAACGGTAGCAGGGTCGTTAGCTTCTCTTAAAATCTTAGCAGCTTGCGAATATTGACCAGCTTGCGTTAAAGTTTCTGCTACGTCAGATAAAACTCTTCTCATTGCGAATAAATCACCTTGAGCCGCAGCTTCGTTAGCTAATAATTTGGCGAGTACAACGTTATCAGGAGTAAACTCTGTCTTTGTTAAGTCGAAATCTTTTAAAGCTTCTTCGTATCCTTTGTCGAATCTAGCTAAAGCCTTGTCTAAAGTTGTTGCATTAGTTAATTCTGTGTAAAAATCTGAGTCTTTATCGAAGCTTGCGTTAGCTTCAGGTGCGATAGCTTGATCCGTTCTTATGTTTCTACTGAATCCACGCTCAATCTGACCATCTTTTGTACGTTTTGCAGTTCCGTCTGCGTTACGTTTAACTGTAGTCTCTATTCCTGGTATTTCAAACGTAGTTACTAAATCATCTTCACCTTCTATTTTAGCAGCTTGCGGCGACTCTTTACCTGGTGCAAACTCAAACTCATCAATTCTAGCATCATCAGCTGCAGCTTTACGGCTATCTTCTAGCGTTTGTCTAAATACGTTAGGTTCGGGTTCATCTATTTGGACACCAAACTTTTTAATAGGTTGTGATGCACCTCTACTGTATAAATCATTAGGATCAAACAATATAGAAACTTCATGAGGGTCTGCGCCTGTTAATTTACCTCCTACGTGTTTATAGCCATCGTACCCTATTTCTTTCAAGTTTATTTGTAACTCGGTTAAAATTTCTTCTGACTCAGACTTGGAAACAGCTCCGGACATTTCGTCAGTTATTTTTCTATATAAATCATACCCGGTGTCGCCTTTGTTGTCATTGATAATTGAAGTTATATTAGTGTCAAACAAATCATCAACAGGCTCTAGAGCTCTCCTATACTCGTTTAAAACTTGTTCGTCAAACGGAACTTCTAAGTCTAACAGTTTAGATCTATCTATACTTGCTTGATAAATAGTAGGAACTCCACGTCTTTTGGATCTCGCTCTTGCATATCCTCCAGCGATATCTTTAGAATCGGTCAAGTATATACCAGGCCCGAACAAACCCTCTGTATTTGTCAATCTAGGCTCTAAACTCTTCGCTGTTAAACCTTTAGTTCCGCTTCCGTGGTAAACTATATCAAAACCATCTTCGTCTACCCTAGGGGCTTGTTGTACTATAGGTTTTTCCACAGGGATGTCCACAGTTGTTGATAAGTCTCCATCGATCTTAGCAGGTTCTACTGATTGTTTAAACGGATTAACCTCTAACCCTTCTGTTAAAGCTCTGTCTTGTGTTTTAATAGTGTTTAAGCCTAATACATCAGATACCTTACTAGCTTGCGCAGGGTCTAACTGTTTGATTCTATTAAGCGCTATCTGTCTACCGTCATCACCTAACTCTTCAATAACTTTCTTTAGATTAGTAACCTCTTTACTCTGAAAAGCTTCTTGGAAACCTTTAGCATCTGATAGTCTACCGATAACTAGATTTAATCCGATATCAATAGCAGTATTACCTGCAAGATTCCAAAACGTCTCACCTAGATCCTTTTCGCCTTTTAATAGTGGTATCCATTCTTGCGGCGCTTGTACAATTCTATCAGCTACTAAATCTACCGCTTGATTAGCTGCGAACTGTGAACCTAGTTTACTAGTTAACCACCCGCCAAACTTAGTAGCGCCTAGTGCAGCGTTTACCGCTTGATATTGTGCAGCTGTTCCGAGTATTTTACCACCTACGAAACCTTGTTTAAACTCAGGTGTTTCTCTAGCTTGTTGTATCAACTCTTCATCTGTGTCGAATACGGTGTCTAAAGGCTTGATTAATTGCTTTCCAAATGGTAAACCTTCTATAACTCCACGCCCTCTTACGTTTGCTACAGCTTGTTCGTTCATGAACTCTTGGCTCAACTCTCTTACGCGTTCAGCGTTTCCACCTTGAATAGTAAGTTGTCTGATTTCCTCTTGTATTCTATCCATGTTTTCTTTAGCTACATTGCGACTTTCTTTCCTGATTTTAGCATCTTCCTGACGTTGTTGTATTTCAGGCTGATTACGGCTTGCAAACCTTTGACGTTCATTAGTACCCGAACCGCGTTTAATCTCGTCTAAGAACGATTTAGGCTGTTCTACGGGTATCTCTGTGCCTATAGGTTTCCTAGCAACAGAAGCAACCTTCTCAAAGAAAGAAGGCTCTTGTTGTTGTCGTTGTTGTGCTACTTGTTGTGTTTTCTCAAAGAACGTAGGTTCAAATTGACCGGCTTCTATGTTTCTAGCTTGTTCTATTGCTGGTCTATCTATGCCACTAAGAGCGCCTAGGAAAGATTTATTTTTAGTTTTCTTCTTGTTTAATTCGTTTAAAAAACTTGGCATATTCCCTCCTATTGTCCTACGCTAGGATTAATGTTAACCCTTCTTTGTAAATCTATCGGCTCTAATCCGTAAGCATCCATAATAGCATACCCTTGTTCAATTGAATATCTACCATCGTTGTTAATCATCCATTCGATGACTGATTGTCTAGTGTTACCACCTTTTTGCTGAATGTATCCTTGTAAATCTGCATTAACAGCATCATCATTTGGACTCCCATCAGTTGAACTTGCTTGGAAATTAGGATCAACGTATCCTTCAGAAACTCCAAACACTCTAGCTTCTTCAGCTGTTAACGGTTGACCGTTGTTAATTTTAAATCTTGCATTTGTAGCCAAAGCACTATCAGATAACCCACTAGTACCACCGCCACCACTTGAAACCGTTCTAGGTTTAGTAGCTCCGGTTTGTACTCCTAAAGCAATTGCTTCTGATTCATTTAACGGAATACCTGCATCCCACTTAGTAAATGCTAAATCTAAAGTAGTTGCATCTCCTGAAATTTGGTCTTGTACTGCTTGCGCTTCAGATGCTAACAACTGATCTCTACTAAATCTAGCTTCGTCTAGTAAAGCAGCATTAGCAGCTTCGTTAGCTTGAACGTTTCTAGCAATATCAGCAGCGGTAGCACCTTGTGTTAAAGCAGTTAAGCCAGTACTAAATTGGTCTTGTGCTTGTTGTCTACCAAATGCAATGCCTTGTTCTTCTTCCGTTCTAGCGGCGTCTATTCCTGATTGTCTACCTTGTAAACTAGTTTCTAACCCTTGTGCTTGTCTTAACGTTCTTCCGGTTTGTTGTCCTGAGAAAGGCGAGAATCCAGCTAATCTATTTTGTGCTACTCTAGTCCCTGCTACTGCAGAACCCTTTAAAGCACCGAATCTAGGATCTAACGATTCTGCTTGTCTATCAAATTGTGCTTGAGTTCCAGCTAAAGAGCCTTCTAATAGAGTTGTACCTTGTGCTATTTCTGCTTCTTTGGCAGCTTGACTCTCTCTTCTACGTTCTTCTCGCATTCTGTTAATGATAGATTCAACACTTTCTACTTGCTGAACATTTTTAGGAGCGTTGTTAACCAATGTAGTATCTGCTAAAACAACCTTTTCTTCTCCTGCAGCTTCTGCTTTTCGTCTTTGTCTTTCTTCAAACTCTCGTTTAGCTCTAGCGTCATACTCTGCTCTAGTCAATCCTGAGTTACCAACCGTTTGTTCGGTGCTAACAATTGGTGTTATTTTAGGCACAACTGTTACAGTGGTTTGCTTTTTCTTCTTTTTCTTCTTAGCAGCTATTTCTTTTGTAGCTTCCCCTATTGTTTTAGCAGGGGTTGTTTTCTTTTTATTATCTACGATTCCAATTCTAGCTATTGCCATATCAACCTCCTATGCTATCGATCCGAATAATACCCAAATATCAGTATCTATTTTCTTTAAAGTTGCAACTGCGTTTTCACCTGCTATTTCAAGATTTCCGTCAAACGATTTAATTGTAACCCCAACACCGAAAGCGAAATTGACCGCGCCTAGACCGTATTGCATTATTTCTATTTTCGTACCTATTGGAAAAGCAACGCTAGAGTTCGGCGGAACTGTAAAGGTTATAGCTGTTCCGTTTGTGCACTTTAAGAAATCTCCTGCATCAGTCAATAGTAATGTGGATGAAATTGTTTTTTCGTTAACCCCTCCGAGTATAGCATCATCTACGTAACTCTTAGGTGTGGCGTGATTGGAATTTGTCGGTGCATTCCCGTACAAGAACACTTCGTCATAAGTGTTTAAATTGCCATTAACAATAGCTTCTTCAAATTCCGCAATTTCAGAGAATGTTTTTTCTCCACCTATAGTCTGATTGGTAGACTTGTCAACAAAGTTATCGTCTACGTAATCTTTTCTAGTTAATTGGTCTGCTGCAGTGGGAGCTGCGTCACACACTGGTATTGTACCTATGAATTGCGTAAGACCTCTGAATCTATTGACGTTATAAAAATCTGTAACACCTGAGAAAATTGCATTATCTATAAAACTTGCATCATTCTTGAATACAGTTGTTGAATTAAAATCAACATTTTCTTCGAAGTCTTTTTTCCCTATGATTGATTGGTCTCCGTTTAAACCATCTAGAACCTCGTTTATCTGATCTTGATTATATATTGCCCTTGCGTCATAGTCAGCTTGTACTGCTGCATAGTCACCACCTTTGCTAGCTCCGAATTCATTTGCAGAACCGCTATGTTTAAAAGGGAAGTCACTTGGTGTTTTTTTACTTGGTAAAGCCATATTAAATCTCCTTTCCTTCGCTTACGTTAATTTCAAAGTTGGTTATAGTTGCAGGTAATCCGGTTGTACCACCTATTTTAGCTTGGAAATACTCACAATCCTTAACCTTAACCTTACTTTTAAAACTCTTAGGGAATAAAGAACCACCATAAACCATAGTTGAATACGTCCAAGACGAGTAAACTAACGATGTTATTTCAAAGTTATCTTTTAACACATAATTATTATCAACATCACTTCTTGTCCACAAGTTAATATTTGTGTCAGCGTAACCTTGCATAGTTACATAAACGTCATCTACATTCTCTCTAAGTTGTGTTGTTCTTAGGTTTGTTAACTTTGTTGTCCAGTAGAAATCGTATTCACTAGGATAAGGATCAAAGAAGTTCGTTCCTTCTTGTTCATCTACATAAGGTAATGTTTCATCTACTGTTTTGAATCTACTGAATGTAGCGCCTAATGTACCGAAGTGTAATTGATTATCTATAACAACCCAACATCTAACACCTAAGTTGTTTAATATATACCACTGAGGTAAATACTTACCTGATGCCTGGTCTAAAATTGTATTGTTGTAATCACATACCCAAACCACGTTAGTAAAAGGATTACTTATATAAAGTTTACCTTTGAAATCAATAGAAATATATTCATCTAAGAATAAAGTTCCAGCGCTTTCTGCTTCTAATAATCCTACTATATCACTGAAATTAGTATTTTTGTTGTAGTTAATTGCATCTGATTGTATAATTATACTGTTCTCGGCTAATACTTCCTTGGGAACAACCTTTCCGTATCCATCCTTGCTAAGCGCCCAAGCTGAATTGTTTATCAACGCAACCGAACCTCGAGCTAGACAACCCTTATAAGGATTTAGTTCTTTATGATAGAATACCACTTCGGAACCTATTATATTAGTTCCTCTAACCCATGTAGACTCCGCTCCGGTATCTTCGTTGTTCTTATAAATGATTAACTGATCACTTTGAGTTTGATAAGCTATAATCTTTTGGTCGTCAAAACCTATCTCATCATAATCTGTTAAAGGGAAATAAGTCGGGTCTGATTGACCGTCGTGTATTCCTGAATGGAAATCTAAGTTAGGATAATCAGGATTACCACTAAACCATGCAGATATTGCAGCTTGACCACCATATATAGCTGATAAAGTACAATCTGTTATAGTTGCTGCGTCGGTAAAGCCTACAAAAGGCGTATTAGGTTCAAATACAACTCTAACCGCATCGTTTCCATCTATGTTGATTGATTCAGGCGGGAATGTAACATAAGTTATCACCCCTGTGACTAGGTTTCTAGTGTAGTTTGTTGTAACGGTTTGTAAATCCCATGCGCCAGTTGTAGCGTTTCTGTAATACACCTCTATTGTTGATTTAACATCATCTATTTGTAAAGTTACAGTTGTGCTTCCTGTTACGTGTTGAAACTCTTGCGCTCTTTTAGGTTGTATCATATTTAATTCTTCTAAAACAGTACCACCACCAGTTTCAGGAGTGTTAATTGTGTTAGTGGGAATATACCCTACTACATCTACTAAACTTCCTCCGGTTTCATATACCATAAATCTATCTCTAGTTAACAAATAGAATTTACTATTGTACTCGAAAGCTGAGAAAGGTTCTGTTGCATACCCCGAACCTACAATAGAAGATGTGTAACTTTGCGTTGTATCATAAGCTCCTTGACCGTTAATTATTATAGCGCCTTTTTTATAGTTAAACGCTCCTAATATTACACCGAAATCACTTGCATAGTCATGGACTATCTTAATTCCTAATCTAGTTGTTAAATCACCTTTGTTATTAGGTAACATATTCAAGCAACCAGGTGTGTTTAAGTCTGAAATGGTATCATTACTAGATGAAATATCGATACCACCGAAGCTTGCCGTTCTTAATGTTCTTGTATTGTCTCTTATAGTTGGTCTTGATCTTCTTGGAAAAGGCATCTTACCACCTCTTTCTTCTGATAGGCGTTTCTACTGCTCTCTTTTGGTTGTTTGCTAGAGTTGCATTAGCTGCGTCTATACCTATACTAGAATATCTATCACCTACACTATACTTTTTATCAACATTTGCTTTAAGTTTCCCTGCTACACTGTTGATTAATGAAGTTAAATACTCATCTAGTATGTCTAATTCTGTATCATCTGCTATATTAACGTTATTTTCATCATATTCTAATAGTGTTGGATAAGCTGCATACTCAACTTTAAATTCGCCTTCTGTTTCGTAAGGGAATATAATTTTCTTTCCAGCTCTGATATACATTGAAGAAGGATACTCTTCATAAGAGCCATCGTCTTTTAAAATGTTAACTCTTTCTAACAGATATAAATCACTTGGAGAGTCATATTCTAATTGACTTTCGTAAGATACTGGAAACTCTTTGTATTCAGTGAACAACGCAACCCATCTAAAAGGATAGTCGTATGTGCCTGAAAATCTAAGTCTAAGCTGATTAGCGTCATCTGCCTTAGTAACATTGCCTTTATACAATACATAACCGTCACCGACAGTATGAGCGTGTACAATAGCATCTATGAGTGTCCATACGCTAGGTGCAGTCTCTTCTTCTATATAAACCGTACCACTACCACCTATTTGTAATGAATAAGCTCTTGCTGCTCCTAATTCGAATGTTATATCAGTTCCTTCGAAGTCGTATTCTTCCCACGATCCACCTAAACCATTTTTAGGGTTCTTTTGAGCTATTAAATATGATTCTTTCTTGCTCTTAGTAACAGTAACTAAGTATGTTAACTCTTGATTAGTGAAATCTGTAATCGATAGAATGTAGTCTTGTTTTGATGCTTCAGAAGTTAACGCACCACTAGCAGACCACTCACCAATTTCCATGATTGTGTTTCTTTTAAAATCTTTAAATAACATCAGTTACCTCCTTGCCTTATTTTATCACAGATGTTAATAGTGTTCAATTTGTAAAAAGGGGCATAAGCCCCCTTGTTATCATTCTGTTTCTAATGGCTCTAATTCTGTTATGAAAATCAAGTCAGGTCCGAAGAAGCTTTGTAGTTCTCTGAATCTAGCAGGTGTCATAAAAGTTCCACCTTCTCCAATTGAACCGTTTCCGTGTTCGTCTCTATCAACCTTCACATAAATCTTATCATTTCTTTGTTCAAAGTTCATTTTAGGCTCTTGATTTTCATAACTTTTACGGCCATCACCTAATGTAGGATGGCATTTAGCTTGTAGCGATTCAATGCGGACCAGCATTATAGTGTTTAAAGGTGCTGCGTTTACTGCTTGTGCATTACTCATTATAACCTCCTACTTCCATTCATACCCTATTAACAAGGCATTTGTTATTACGATATTAGCACCTATATCATCATTCGGATTTGCTTCTGCATCTCTTAAAGCTGATATAACTACACCACCGCCTTCAATCCCTACTTTGTTTATAGGTATTTCAAAGCTAACCGTTTGCCTAACGTTTTGTGAAGGAGCTGCAACTGTGACGATTTTAGTCTCTAAAGTATCCGCTGGTATCGCTTGATTGTATAAATAGTTCTGACTCACTTGTTTTGAAGAAACAGTGAATTCAATATCACCTGTGTTTGCACCATCAACATAAAATGATAATGACAATTGAAGCGGGATTGATGTATCTAATCCCTTTGTAAAGTTTTGAATTAACAAGAAACCATCTTTTTTTGTGTTTTCCCATTTGTTCTCTTTGTATTTAGCTGATATGTCTGTGCAATATTGAACCGTTTGGTCTTTAGGATCATTAAGTCCGTTTGCTATAATCCCTCTAAGTCCTTCTTGAAGTGTCACTTCTCTTCTTGCTAATCCAAACAATTCTTCTAAACCTGTTGCATTCTTTTCTGCTTTGTTTGTATTGTGTTTAATTTGTTCTAATACTGGTGATGCTGTAATTGCTGCCACAATTCTGAATCTTGCCCAATACATAGTGTGATCAACACCATTAATATTCAGTGTCTGAGCTGCCCAATTTGTATCTAGCGGATCCGCAGGGTTCATGCCGAATCTAATGTGTTCACTTAGATTGCTTGCGATTTCCCATCCATGTTGATCATGTGGGTAGTTTGAATCTGATGACATATACAACTCTTCTTCCCAAACGTTAATGTCATTTAGAAATTCACCAACAATATTTTCTGGTTCTGCTGCTATAGAACCAAGAGAAGTGTATTTCATTTTAACCCCTAGCCTTGGCCGTTCTGAACCTATCATAACCACTTGGCCTATGTTTCCATTCGTGAACATAGGTGCATTTGAAGCTGTGTCAGACTGCCAGCTTACGGTTTCGTCCACAGCACCTGTGATCACGTTTCCAACTTCATTAGCAACATCATACTTGAATGCGATCTCAACAGGATACGAATCACCTTCTCCAAAGACAGACTCTTTTCCATTGTCTTTTGTTCCGATTGACACCTGCTCTGTAAATATAACCCCTGCATCGTCACCTGTTTCTGTTACTTCTGTAAATGAAAAGAAAATTTTCACATACTCCCATAGTTTACCAATGCTTTTTGCCATTATTAAACCTCCTCTATAGCGAAATAACCTTCTGTATCGACTGCATATTCACCTTCGCTATCTATCGCAAATTCAGCCGTATTAAAACCCATTTCCTTTAACAACTTTTCTTCACACGTACCAGAAATAGGTGCTTCCATGAAGGCAAGTTTGCCAGTTGCTATATTGAAGTACATTTGATTAAATTGATTCTCTGCCATATCTGCAAACGGCATAACCTTGTTAACCCCATTAAGTGATGAGATATTATTAGTATCATTGATATAACGAATGTTGTATTGATCTGATAGTATTGCAGAGTTACCTACTTCAATTGCTCCTGGGGTAGGTTGAGAAACCGTTTTATCACCTTCGTAAATAACTGCTTCTATTGTGAGACTCTCCGTTATAGGTATCACAGCACTAAACACTAATCTTAAAAAATCTTCCGTTAGTACTGCATCAGTAGTGAAAGTTATAGCATAAATTCCGTTTACATATTGTAAAGCTAAAAAGTCTGCAGAAACACCAAATGAATTTAGAGAGAAAGCATCAGTTCCAACATCTGAATTTGTTATTGCGTAATACAATGTATATAGCGTGTTAGATTTCCATGCATTAGAAGGGAATCTTACATCTTGAGTTGTTGCTCCATCTGATGTAAATGTGACTTTGCAATCCGCTATAACAGGGTCGCCATTCACACTATACGCTTGTCTGCAATCCACAACCCCATCAACCACCTCATAATTTTCCTTAACTCGCTTAACATAATCAGGTTTGAACTTTACCCCATTGATAAATCCTACTGGTATATTGTTTTCATCATTAGGCACTTTGTAGCCTTGTCTGTAAGGTAATAACCCTGCTGAGTCTCGTGTGATACCTAGGTATGACTCGTAAGGGAGTATAGACGAACCTAGTTGGACTTGTAAATTTTCCACATAACCAGATACACCTGAAACGGCGGCTCTGAACGTTATATATAACCATTGTTTCGCGTCTACGTTATTTAAAATGTCACCATTCACTATATTTGGTTCTGAGGAAGTTAACGATATTGCATCTGCAGAAGAATCTGCAAAAACATCAGAGAAAACAGCTTTCAATTCCTGATTATCATCTGTCAAGTAAGACAAAGTCGCATCCGATATGTCTTTAGAGTAGATTCTACTATACCATATTGAGGTGCTCCCTCTTACATCTGAGAAGTACTTTTCTCCGACCCTGATAGTTCCGCTTAACGGTGTTGTAATATCAAACTCGTTAAATCTGTTATCCCCTTGCCCTTTCTCCACCGAGTAACCATATAAATCCCGTCTATCTACCTGAGTAATGTTAATCTCAGTAGGAACAGCAGGTGCGTTCTCTTGTTGTACGTCTATCTGTGCTGAACCGTCTGACGGTATTAGGGATAATACGTTGTTGTCAGGGTTAATGTCTAAGTCATAACCAAGAGCCCCTATTTGAGTTATAAGGGTTTTAATACCATTGACGGGTATAATGAATTGACCACTACCATTGAATGCACTCACAACAGGTAAATCAGTTGTAGCATCTATATAAGTCAATGCTTCATTAGCAAACTCAATCGCTTCTAAATACGATACTCCGTCACCCAAGCCCGTCAACGCTTGCACCGCTTCTCGTCCTACCTCTGTTCCAGTGTTTCCTACTTTGTCAAGTAAAATACCGGATGTTACTCCTTTTGAATACTGCTCTAAACCACAGTTTTTAAGCAAGTACTCGTATAATCCATCTTTCTTATATGGTCTACCCCTTCTAGGGTATACTCCGACTAATCTCATTATAACACCTCGTTCAATCTCTCAATCAAATCAACTTTCGATACTCCAAAAGGATTTGCATCACACTTCTCAGTGTACAACTCTTGCAACTCTTTATATTCCATAGTGCTTAGATCGTATTCTTTCTCTTGCTCTACAATTTCATAACCACCAGGTTTGTAGTATCTTAAATATTTAGACATAGTTGTATATAATGCGCAACCCGCCTTCTTAATTAAAATTTTATCCATGTTTCCTCCTAATAAAATAAGGGGAAGGGAATTAACCCAACCCCTAAAGTGTCGTCTTACGCTTCTTGATTTACATAAATTCTGTTAGCGCCTTCTGCACCTAATACGTGAAGGTCATATCCGAATACTGACTTAAACTCATCATTGTATCCTAATGTGTTCTTTTCAGCAGGAATGATTAATGAATGATCTGTTCCTTTCGTAGGAATAATCTCATCACCAATTGCTACAGCGATAAATCTTAAGTCTTTACCAGTTACAGCGGTCTTTTCGAATCCACCAGCAGTTGTATCTAATAAAGTGATTTGTGAGTAGAATCTAGATTGTGGTACAACGATAATTTCAGATTCGTTGTAGATTCCGACGATTTGTTTAATTTCGCCAGTCATGTTAGGTGTATCCCATACGATCTTACCATCCAACAAATCACTTGTAGCTGAGTTCATGTAAATAGTGATCTCGTCTCTATCATATCCTAATTCGAACAACGATGTTTGAGCTGCTTTTAATAGAGCTTCAACGTTATCTTCGTCAGGTACAGTTGTTGTAACAGTAGTTGCTCCTGCAGCTAAGTTAGCAAATCTAACAGCGTCAATTTCTTTAACCATTTCTTTCATACCTTGCTTCTCAGCAATCTTAGCTAACATTTTTAAACCAGCTTGTAACGATTCAGTTCTAGGGACTGTGTAACATACTTGTCTAACTGCAGCGTTTGTTAATGTTTCGTAAGATACATCAGAATCAGAATCAGCATAAGCGCCTGAATAGTTTCTAGCTCCACCAACTGTTAATACTGGTACTTTTGATTCTTTAGCTTTACCTACTACGTCTGATAAAGATGATCCCATTAATTTTGATGATTTAGCACCTCTTAATACTTGTGTTACGATAAAGTCTTCTATTCTCTTTGCTACTACTTCAATTGTTGTTAATTCAGCCATTTGTGTTTCCTCCTATAATTTGAGTATTTTATCAATCTCACTCATAAGCGAAGAACCTTGATTTACTGAACCTGACTTTTTCTTGACAAATGTTTTCTTTTTAGCCTTCTCGTTCTGATTTTTAACTTTAAGGTCTTTCTCCAACTTTGCAATTTTGTCTTTCAGTTCACCATTCTCATTAGTTAACAGGTGTTTATTGTAAGAGTTCACAATGTCTTTACCTAATTTCAGATCATTTAAGACTTCTTTAGGGATAGTATCGTAGGTTAAATCAGAATTAGCATCTAATAACCGGTTAATACTTCTTTCTTTGAAAGATTTGTGATTACCGTCAAAGTCTTTTCTAATATCATCAACGTGTCGTCCACCTTCTTCGGATTGCGTTGCGAATATCTGAGACTTTAGTTCTTCTAATAGTTCTTCGGTACCAATTCCATACAATTCTGCCACACTGTCAAAAGCTGAAACGGTATCGTTCGCTCTGACGTTTGTTTTGTTCTCCTGAAACTCATCCTTCATACCCATTTGCATGTATCTTTTTACTTCTTCAGGTGTGAAATCACTGAGTTTTGTTCTTTCATCATCTTGGAATTGGATTTCTACGTCTCCAAAGTTAATAGTTTCTTCAACTTCTTCTTCGGTTTCCTCGACTTCTTCTGTAGTTTCTTCGATCTCTTCAGACTCATTGGTTTGTTCGTCTAAGATTTCTTCTGCCACTTCTGTTTCTTCACTTGACTCGCTGGTCTGCACGTCTGTGAGTATATCATCTAAATTTATTTCCATGTTACCTCCTATTAGGATTGGTCTATCCTATCTAGTTTTATTATACAATAACGAACATTAATAGTCAATTAGACTGGAACGTTCGGTAATACGTCTTGTGTTGATGGTAACGATGGATCTTGTGCGTCTGTAACTGGTGCTACTGCTGCAGCTTTTTCTTTTAATCTCTTCAAAAGCTTTTGTCTGTTAGGAATCTTACCTTCAGGTTGTTCTTCTAACCACTCTACATGGTCTAATATGCCTGCTTGTAACATGCTATCTAGTGTTTGGATAAGATTGTTCTCTGACCAATAACTAGAGTCTCCTACCTCAATTACGGGCGGTTTGTACATCTTCTTAAGTTTAGCAAAATCATAAGTACCCAATACCATTTCGCCTTCTTCTTCGATTAATACCGGACGTTCACCATAAAGGTTTTCAGCCATATTCTTATAAATACGTGCGATACCTTCAACCCAATCATGGCTATTTAGCTTTGGTACTTCAATAGGAATAGCTGCTTGTGTAGATGCTGCTACAATAGAAGCTCCTGAAGCTTGTTCGGGGTTAACATTACCTGTGATTGCATCTGTTAACGATACTACATCTTTAATATAAGAATAAGCTAGATCAATCATAGCTATTACTTTATCACTCATATTACCAGGTGTTTTATACTTTCCTGCGTCATCAACTGATTGGCCTTGTTTAAGATCCAATCCAACTTGTGTAGATACATCTGCTGTAATTCCTTCAGGTAACACGTTAGTATCATAGAAGAACTTAGCAAAAGCAGTATCCATTGTGTGTTTCATTGCCATTGCAAAACCTTGATTAATAAATATCTGTGCAGGTACAACACCTTTAACGAACGTTTGACCGTGGTATGTATTCTTTTGTTCAATCCAGTTACCCAATTCACAAGGATACACATTAAAGCCCAATGGTCTATCTTTCCAAATGTAAGTATTCTCTGTACATTTTGTAGAGTAAACCCATTCTTCAGTAACCTCTTTAGTCATTGGCTCACCGTCTGAGTCTAACTCAGGGTTACCTTCTGCATCTAGTAAAGGTTCTTCTCTTGTTTCTTCTTTTTTATAGTAAGTTACAACCCAAGTGGCAGAACCGGTTTCTTTTCCATCATCTGAAAGTATAGGTTGTATCTCTTCGTCTCCAAAGTCTCCTATTTGTGTTTCGGTGTCTCCATCTTCAATAATAGTAGATGAGTCTTTATCACTCATAAACTGCTCGCGTTCATCGTTTAATACTGAAACAAACGATCTACCATCATATTGAATATACTTTTGTGGTTGTACTTCTCTGTCAGTAGGATCAGCTACATAGAAATTAGTTGCATCTATTAACGACATATCAATCTGGCCTATTTCATCACCGTAAGCACCGTCATAAGGCTTCTTATCGCTAAATGTAAGGTGTGCAATGTAATCCCCTGTGATAGTACCATCCTTTAACGCTTGTCTATACTCCTTAGAAAACTT
>Ga0255047_10000542_pt1 | contig 30808 bp, 48 predicted proteins | sample JV7_2_1_MG_FD_183640 | JGI IMG/M metagenome (GOLD analysis project Ga0255047, IMG submission 183640) | Seawater microbial communities from Jervis Inlet, British Columbia, Canada - JV7_2_1 | ecosystem: Environmental > Aquatic > Marine > Inlet | place: Canada: British Columbia | collected 2016-10-06
AGTTTAAAACTTGTTATATCGTCTAAATATTCAGGTAATTTTTCAGGTATATTTTGGCAATCTAAAAAAAGCCACTGGTCGGCCACTGGTTGTGGTATTGCTGTTGTGTAACTTATACCAAGCTCTTTCATAACTTTTTGTGGGTGCCTGTTTTCATTTGCTAATGCCGCTCCAAAAGAGCTGAATCTAAGTTTTATCATTTACATTCCTTTTTATTTAAATCATATCTAGCTATAATCCGGTCCCCGTTCATTTCAAAACACATCGGCCTGCATGGCTGCCAAATCTTTTTATTCTCTCGAAATTTAGGCCAGGCTGCCTTTATACTTTCAATATTTACTGATAGTAAAAATAAGAGGATTAGTAGTTTCATAACGTATAGGTTATTTATTTTTGGTTTTTTCATAACTTATAAGTCATTTAAATGTTTCCAATTTTTACCTTTAATAGCTCCATATGCACAACCATGAGATACTTTATAAGCTCTTGATAAGGCAGTAATACTAACCCCATTTTTATAGAGTATTCTCATATTAATAACTTGGCTTTCGTCAAGTATAGCACGACCATTCCCTTCTCCAATTACAGAAGTACCGTGTTTAATCCTGTCCAGTTGATTTTCTTTTGGTGTTGCCCAACGTAAATTTGAAACATGATTATTTGTTGAATTACCATCATTGTGGGCGCATTGATGTTTATCTGTTGGAGCAAGGCATATGAAATTTTCTAATACTAATTTATGCACAAAAAAAGGCTTACTCTTTTTATTAACTTGCAAAGAAACTATTTTATAATACCCGTTAGCCTTAGATTGTTGTTTTATAATTCTATATTTATTCCCTATACCATGCGCTCCATTCTTCCAGCTTCTTACCCTACCATGATCCGATACTTCATAATGAGGATTATTTCTTATTTTCTGCCAATCTTCTTTCATATTTACTCCAAAAAGGCGAACGAACAGACCTAGACGAAAATTCGTTTCTTTAATCACTAGGTGAACCTTATTTAATTTGGACTGTCTAGGTCTAATATGGAATATAGTATTATTCATGGTTAGTACAAGTCTTTTTCTGATGGAAGCGGTATAAAGCAGTCTAAGAATTCTAAGGCCCAATCTCTACACCGTTTAAGGTACTTTTCCATCTGCACTGTTGATAACTCTGTTGTGCTGGCTATTCTCATAATATGGGTTTGTTTCTTTTTGTTTAGCTCAACTGGCTTTGATAGTAGTTCACCTTTTAAAACCAAGTGTGTTTCCTCTGGGCTATACCCTAATTCAGCAGCAATAAGAGGAATAACCACTCCGAAATAATATCTTGACTGTTGGGTACTCCGCCTACCGCTTATTACTTTTAAAGTACACCGTTTACCCTCAAGTTTTTTCATAAACTCTTGTTGGTCTGCAACAAAAATTCCTTGAAATATTTGGCCCATAACTTTAGGCACTTTCAACCTCTTCAAGTTTGAAAGTCACTTCGTCTTTAATGTTTACCACATCAACACCATCTATATATATAGCCAAATGGTCGGCCGCTATTACTTTAAACCTAATAGCGTTATTATTTTGAATATAATGCGCAAATAAAGTCATTTTACCAGAGTTAATAGTTAACTTTCTCATGCTTCACCCATCGAATTCAAAAAGCCTTCCTCTAATTCTGCCTCTAAGTCTTGATTTTCTTCTGGAATCTCGTTTGCATCGAAAGGGTTTTCTCCATTAACTCGTTTTCTGTGAACTTCAAAAACATCGGCCCAAGTTTCTGTTTTATTCCCTCTTTTGCCTGATAGAAATTCAAGGGAGTTTTCTCCAAACTTACCCACAAAGTTGTCGTATATTGCTTGATACTTCTCCGGTGTTTGAGCATCAAATAGAACCTTGTTTACTGCGCTCCTTTGGGGCATTTCTTTAAATTGTTCCTTGAGTGCGGCAACGTATTTATTATTCTCATATCGGCCTAAAAAGATGTCTGCTGAGAGTCCGAGCATTTTACCTGCATTGGTAATTGCATCGGTCATGGTTTTTTTAAAGAATTCCCCATCTGTGAAAGGTCCACTTGATTTATAGACTCCCACAAAAACGGTAGTTCCAACACCAATTACAAATTTTTCAGGGTCTTTGTCATACCAAAGCTCAATTATTAAAGTATGGATTACCTCGTGTTGATTCTCACCGATTATACAACCTTTATCAAATCTGCTTTCTTGAATCCTTGTACCCCATCCAGAACCGCAAGGGCCAAAAACCTCAGTTAGTTTTTTAATTCCGTACATTGGGTTTATTGAAGTGCCAGCAAAGCCACCTTTTACTTTAAAACCTTTTGTGAAATTTGGATCTGTTGTTCCTAGTTCTTCCCAGATTGTTGTCTCGATTTCCTCTGTAACCTGTGCAAAAATAGTGGATTTTGTCACTCCGTTTCCTAATTCTTCTATGATTGGTTTCTTAGCCATTTTTGATTCCTTTTTAATGATGATTTAAATGTAGGTTAAAGTTGCCCTAGTGTCAACAAGTATTTTATTTTATTTACACCTTGTCAAGCTAAAAAACCTATATTAGGTGAAACAATAGTTGCAAGGTTTATTATGAGATTTTCAAGTAATATTTTACCCCGATTTTATATTGAGGTGGCTCAAGGCCATGTACCAGGCTATTCGCTGGTCCAAAAATATGGAAGAAACGCTGCGGTTCCGAATGGAAGTTTTGAGGGTGTAAATCTACTCTCAACAGCATTTGCTTTTGTTACCGCTGCAGCTACGGTTAGGGTTAAAGCTGGAAACGCAGCTGATACGTCCGATGGTGCCGGCGCAAGAGAAATCACCATTCAAGGGTTAGACACGAACGGAAATGTTAAAAGTGAAAAACTAACAACCGCTGGAGGAACCGCTAGTAGTGTTTCTACCAACTTATATTGGAGAGTGTTTCGGATTTTTGTTTCATCCTGCGGAACTTATGGAGCAGCTAATACAGCAGAAGTAATAATTGAAAATGGCACGGGTGGAACGGATTTAATTTCTATAGCTGCAGAAGAAGGTCAATCACAATATGGGGCTTATGCAATCCCACTAGGTAAAACAGGCTACCTTTTAAGCATTAATCTAGAAGCTGATTCTGCCAAGGCAGCAGATTTTAAAGTTTGTACTAGAGAAAATTTAACTGATGCAGCAACAGCACCGTTTGAAGCAACAAGACTAAAGCTGTATTTCGATGGTGTGTCCGGTCAAGCGGGTTTAAATCCGAATTCACCCATTTTTTCAATGCCAGCCCTTACCGATATATGGGTCGAAGCGCAGGGCGGCGGTGCAAACACTGAGGTTTCCTGTGATTTTGAAATACTTCTAATTGACGATTAATCGCCAGGTTCTTTCTTACACTCCTCAATCTCTTTTTGCAGCTTACTAGAATGCTCTTTAAGCTCTTTATTCTCTCTAGTTAGTTTACAAAGTAGTAAATGATTGTAATCCTCTGGCCAAAGTTTTTTTAACATTTCATAGTCTGCGTCTGCAAATTTGCTCATGGGTAAAGCTCCTTATATTAAGTTGTTGTACCATCTGGCAGGGTCCAGTTTGTACCATCATCTACATTTAGTTTTCCATCGTCGGTGTTGAATATAAGCCTACCAGCTGTTCCCGCTGCCCCCCGGTTTGCATCTGTCCGCTTGTATAAAACAGTGTCACTAAGTAGGTTTATATCCTGTGAACCATCAATGTTTATGCATTCGACCTCATCTCCGCTCATTAACGAAAGTACACCAGATACAATATTAGTTCCTATTCTCATTATATTATTTGCGCCGCTTGTGCCATAATCATATGATAATTTTGCAGATGAATTACCACTCTCATCTGTACCAAAATATATCGCCCCGATATCTGCCGCAGGGTTTAAAATACTAATACCGCAAGGCCCCGCATTTTCCACTGTTAATTCATTAGCCGCCGTGTTACTTGTCATTGAACCAGCGTTTCCACTCCAAATATGCACTTTTCCGTCTGGTGCGGCTATGCCAAAACCGACTTGTTGTGAAGCATCAATTCGTATTGCTTCAACTTCATCGTCAGTCATAAATGATATTTGTCCGGATGTTATATTGGTTCCAAGTTTCACTATATTATTCGCACCGGATACGCCATAGTCATAAAGCATTTTAGCCGCTGCATTACCGCTGCCAACCGTACCAAAATATATCGCCCCTATATCGGCATCTGGGTTTATAATACTCATACCGCATGGGCCATTGTTTTCTAGTGTAAGCTCATTTGCGGCGGCGTTACTAGTCATTACTCCAGCCGTTCCTGAATGGATATGGACAGTACCATCGGCTGCACCAATACCGAAGCCCACTTGCTGAGTGTTATCTATAGTCATTGCAATAGTTCCGTTCGTGGCAACCGCAAGTTCATTTACATTATTGTCATAATCCAAAAAACCTACATTATCGTTGGCACTATCTCCTAAATTAATACCGGAGTTACCGGCGGTCCCTGACGTTATTTGTAAAAATGCGTTGTCTGTAGTATTTGAATTACTCCGTAAAATGCCTATTGTGCCTGTGGTATAAGTTGGCGGGGTTCCATCGTTTAATACAATTTCCACTCTTGCACCCGGCGTAGCGTGTCCTACTCCTACATTCTGAGATGCGTCTATGGTTGCAGCAATAGTTCCTGCACTTTTTAAAATAGTAGTAGCTCCTACCCCAGAATCAATAACCGTGTTATCTGAGGAATCCAGAGTCATTACATCCACATAAGCAGTATTGCCTACATTTCTCCATGTTGCACTTTTAGCGTTTGCCAGTTGTATATCATCTGCTATATTGACCGTACTATCTGCTGTGAATGTTCCCCCTACAGTAGTATTACCACTTGCACCTAGTACAATAAATTTATTTGTATTCCATAAAATATCAGATGTACTTGAACCGATTATATCTTCACCAGCTCCTAATGTAATACCAGCTCCCTCGATACCATCTACAGGATAACCGGTTTGAGTAATATCCGCATCGCTGTCTATCCTAATTCTATACTGTCCGGTTGTAGGCCATATTTCGACTTCGCCGTTACTATTAGTAATTGCAGGGTTTGCATTAGCGTTCGTTAAAGCAGCCGCATCTGCACTGGTTGGATAAGTATTTTTGGGCGTACTAGTGCCAGTTTCAAAAAAGTAAATCTTGTACCCTACAGCTAGGCCGCCGGATGTTGTTAATATTTTGAATTTTGGGTTTGTGAATATACTCATTTTTCATCCTCATTTCTCTGTTGTACAGAATAAACCTGTGCTGCTTTACTTCGCGGGCTTTTAACTACTTTCTTTAAAATTTTCTTTACCTTGCCTGGTGGTTTTGCTTTCTTTGTCATTGGGGTAACTAATGTTTCAAGTGCTGTGTTTACCCCTCTTTTGCCTGGTTCAAAAACCACCTTATTAAAAATATTACTTGCCCCCGTTCCTGATGTACTCATTATTGGAATACCTAGTCTATCACCGAATAAAAGCAAGTCTGTGAAGTTTCTTAGTTCCTCAGTGTCATCAAATAAACTGTTAACTAAATCTTTCTTATTTCTGAGACTATTGAAAGCACCCCTAAAACTAACTTCTCCTTTTATATTTTCTTTTAGCTGGTTGTTTATAAAACTACCTTTTATTTGCTGTATTTCTTGAGGGCTATAAAACTTTTTTAAAGCATTAATACTTTTAGAATTACTAAGTGTACTCTTGAATAATTGTTCATCTGCTGTGTTGGGGTTCCTGATAAGTTTAGCTAAAGTATTTTTTTCACCAATCAAACTAGATAGTTTCTCATTGTTTAATCTGAGTTGTTGTCCTAAATTCGGATTTACATAGTCCGCTGTCTCGGTTAATCCATCCCTTAAAGCGAAGTATAATTTTTGCATTGCCTTTTTATCGGGGCCAACCATTGCAGGATTCCCAGAAGAGAAAGCATCTTTTCCGATATCCCTTAAACTTTCAAGAGTTTGTTTATAACTACCTGAACCTTTCTCAATCATATCAATATTTCTGAGTATTTGTTTTCCTGAACTTCTTATTGAATTGCTAGAGCCTCTTTTAATATCCCTAGCTGCTGATACTTTAACCTGATTAATTATACCGTCCATTTTAGTAAATGCAGCATCTTCAATCATTAAGCCAGGATTTTGAGCCATTACGTGATCATAAGTTTCCACAATTTCGTCAAATACTTCGTTAACATGGCTATCAAACTTATCTCTAAGCATAGCACCACCCTGAATATTATCAAGGGGTCTTGTACCACCGGATATCTTTTTAATTTCTTGCTGTACTGCGTTGTTCACATCTGTGATTCTGTCTTCATGCCTAAGTCTTAAAGCCTCACCCTGTGGTCCTTCGCCTTTAACTCTCTCACTCCAACTTTTAAACGAACTTTCGCCATGTTGCACCGATGCCGGCAGATCGTCAACATCTATTTTATTCCTTTCAGCTATTTCTTTAAACTTGGGCCAATCTGGTGCGTTCTTTCCACTAAATACATGCTGAGCACCACCTACAAATTCTTTAGTTCCTTCTTTTACTGCCTTGCCTGTTTTTGTTGCAATATTAGTCCCTGTAGCCACATCTATCCCTTTGGCCCCGTATTTAGCCCCTACATTACCAGCTAAACCACCTAAACCAGCTATACCCTTTACAGCTTTACCTACCGGAACAACATTTGTCCAATCAGCTAAAACGTCAATTCCTAAACCTACTGCTTTGGCTGTACTGCTTGGAAACCAGTTTGGCTTTGGTTGCGTGCCTTCTGAGCCTGTTGATAATCCAAAATTCTCCTTTGCAATTTGCTCCCCTGTCGGCGCTTCACTTGGATACTTTAAGTATTGGCCTAAAAAACTCTTAAGGCCTTGCTTAGGACCGCCCTCTATTAAACCTCTTAGACCTGCCCTTGTTGGAGCGCCACCAGCATAATCAATTACTGAACCCACTGTACTAGCCGCACCTTTTAGAAGGTCTATGCCGTATCCTTTGGTTTCTCTTCCATAGTGCTTAGGGAATAGTTCAGCTCCCATTTCTTCGGCTTTTAGAATAATGTCTTGCTTTTTTACATCACTTTCTTCTTTAGTCTTATTATCATTGGTTGATATTTCTGCCCAAGGTGTTGAGCTTTCTTCGTTATTGTCTATTTCTTCCCAGGGTTCAGCCATTATTTAAGCCTCCAATTATTTTTATCTTTAGGATTACCGCCTAAAAATTCGTATGTTTGCCCTTTCTCATTTTTCCAAATAAAACCCTTATCCGGTCTTGATGGTATAGGCGGCGTTTTAACCTGTTCAATCTTTTTAATTCCCATCAGGGCTTTTTTGATATTCTGTTCAATCCTGGTTGCTTTTTCCAATGACTCCGGTGTGCCTATAGTCCTAAGTCTAGAAACTGATTCCCTTGCTTTGGCTTCCACATTACCCATGAATGTTTTAATTGCGTTTTGGGCTTGTAGTGGTGTATCATCCCACTTCGGTAAAAACCCTTGATAGGTTGCTACTTCGGCGTCTGGTGCAGCCGCTCCGGTTGCTGCTCTTAAAAATCTTTCTGCCATTATAACCTTATGCTTTTGAAATCCTTTAGCATCTGGAAACAATCTTTGACCAACAAATGGTACTTTAGCCATATATTTAGCCATCGAACTCCCAGCGGTTCCCGTATCACCAGTTTTATAAAGGTCTACCAGGGTATTCATATCTTTAATGGCTGGTTCAAGTGATCCCAAACCTTTCTGCTCTTCACCTGTTAAACTGAGGTCTTTAACATTACTTGCACCCATTATCTTTGCCATTTGCTCAATAATATTAGATCCCTTCCCTTTGGTATCCTTTAAAAATTGATGGTACGCTGGGGCATCTCTAAATTTAGTTTGCCCAGTAGCGTGTATAAATTTATTTTTTGCCTCGGGGTCTGTGGTGAAAGTTGATACATCCACGCTTGGCAAATACTGTGTTGCGAACTCTTCATCCAATGCTTTAAGCCTTTTCTTATTTTGGAACTCCATTTGGTTTTTATAGACGGGTTGGCTTAACTTACCCATTATCTGCTCATGTATCTCAGGTTTGATTTTCATATCTGGTGAAGTCATTTCCACACCAGGGAAGTATTTGCCTAAGTTCTTTTTTGCATAGTCAATCGCTGCATTAGGGTTTTGACTTCTGGTTGCCCTTGCATATGCGTCAAAGTCTTTTTGTTGTTGTTGGACTAAAAGCTCGTTTTCTTTTTGGAGTTGGTTTTGTCTAGCCGCTGCCTGTTTTTGCTGTATTTCTGCAAATTTACTAAGGTCCGCTGCTTTGCCAAGATCCCCCTGTTGTAGAAATTGCTCCGCTGCACTTGCTGCATTTAACTTGCCGGTTGTTGGGTCAATGCTGGATTGCATTATGTTTTTAATGTTTTCTTCTTCCTGCTTTTTTCGGTAATACTCACGGCCCTTCTGGAAAGTACGACCAGCCACACCAATGGCCTCACCAATCCTGTCACGCTTAGCTTTAGGCTCCCAGCCTACCTTTATCAAATCCCAATTTACTGCCATAATATTCCTTTACCCGAATGGGTTGAAAGCTTCAACACCCTGCATTAATCTATCCCATAAATCTCTCTCACCTGCTTTCTCAGATGCTTTTTGCTGTGCTGATAATCTACTTTCCGCTGCTAACCCTAAGATTGCGTTTGCGCTTGCTTCACCTTTACCAGTGTATAGACCGGATAACATTCCTATATCTTCTCTACCTGCGCCGGCTAGTCCCTGCATACGTTGGTATTGTTGTTGTTGTTGTTGGTTCATCATGTTATAGTTTTGCAAGTTGGTTGAAAGCTGTTGTCTGTTTTGCTGTTCATTTGCGCTTAAGCCATACTGTTGGCCAAATTGATATTGATTTTGTGCAAACTGGTTAGCCGCCTGGCTACCTGCGAAATCTTGACCAACACCAAACCTATAGCGATCTTGAACAGCGTTTTGCATCGCTTGTTGGCTTGCAAAGTCTTGGCCTGTACCGTATCTATATCTGTCTTGTAAGGCTTGTTGATATTGTTGCTGTGAAGCAAAATCTTGACCGGTTCCAAATTGATAATCCTGCCTAGCCGCTGCATCTGTTCTAGCTCTCTCTCCAACATCCACACCCGTACCAAATTGGTATGCCTGTTGTTGTTGGCCTTGAAAATCCCTAAGTGCCTGTTGTCCGGTTCCTGTACCGAATTGAAAAGCTTGTTGTTGTGCACCTTGCACCCTGCCTTGCTCACTAGCTCCAAGTCCCTGGGCAAATTGTTGTTGCTGTGATTGTAGTGCTTGTGTTCTTGCTTGTTCGCCTACATCCACTCCAGTGCCAAATTGGTATGCCTGTTGTTGTCTGCCTTGCTGTGCTTGTTGACTTGCAAAATCTTGACCGGTTCCAAATTGATATTGATTAACATCAAAGCCGGTTTGTCTTCCAGCTTCCCTCTCACCCATTGCCCTATCACTTTCAAACTGCTGTCTTTGCCTACCGTATGCTTTTCCGTATTCTTCACTTGCTAGGCCTTGAGCGTATTTCATTCTGTCTTTATCTGCTGCACCACTGAAACGGTTTCCTCTTGCGCTCCCAGCTGCCCCGATTGCTTTTAAACCTTCATCCATTCTAAACTGATAACCCGGGTCTTTCTCGAAATTAAAATCAAATCCTTCTTGGCTTGCACCTGTAAATTCTGGGCCAGCTCCACGTTGAAATTGGTTTATCTCTGGGCCTTGTCCTCTCTGGAAAGCACTTGCGCCTGTTTGTGGACCACCTTGAAATGCACTTGATTGTGGGCCTTGTCCCATTTGGAATTGACTTATGCCTGGTCCCTGGCCTCTCTGGAATGCTGTTGACTGTGGGCCCGCTTGTCGACCAAATTGGCTTATTCCTGGTGCGCCACCCCTTACAAATGGGTTTATTCCTGGTGCCTGTGGCCTGTTGTATCCTTGATATTGTGGTGGCATTCCTGCTCTTGGTGATGTAGCTGGGTTGTACCCGCCTGGTGTTCCTAAGCTGCCAAATGCAGATGTTCCAGCTCTGCCCGTTTGTTGTTGTCCTAGTCCTTGATATTGAGTGAGTAGTGGATTTACATTGTACCCACCACCTATAATACTTTGTCGTTGTGCTGCGATATCATCACCAGCGGTTTGTTGTCTTGGTTCGTAAAGTCCTATTGCTTGATTATATCCACCCTCAACCGCTTCCCTCGCTCCGGTTGCTCCGCCTGCAAAAGAACCTACTTGGTTTTGCATGTTCTTCATATACAAGTCTCTTGCTTGTTGCTGGTAAGCTTGAAATTGATTATGCTCACCGGACACTTGCCCGTTTTCACCCGGTAATTTTGTGTCTAATGGTTGAAGTGGCCCTTGTTGCCATTCTCCAGTTCCCCTACCATCTAAACCAGTTAAAGGTTGTAAATTACCTCTCCAGGGTTCTATGTTTGGGGTTGTTTGATTATACCCGCCTACCGTTGTTGTTATTGGCTGTCCATAATTTGGCTGTCCATCTGGGCTATAAACTGTAGTTCCACTTAGTAAAACATTATCAGGTTGAAAGTCTGCATAGGGTACATTAGGAGTGAATTGTGTAGTATTTTGGATTGGTTGTTGTCCTGTTAACCCATCATAAGTTATATTAGGCTCGAATCCCCCTGTATATCGGGGAATTGTTCCGTATGTGCTATTAAATGGTATATCCATAATACTCCTAATCTGTGGTTTCAAGCCATTTGCTGAGTGCCTTGTCCCATTGTAAAATCTTACCTCTATTCACTGGTATACTACCCGTCACACTGTCTATAATTGCCGATGCCGTGCCATTGTTATAAACAAAGATATTTTGAAAATTAACCTTGTTACTAAAATCATAATACTCAGTTCCTACCGCTGGTTCTAAAATAACAGTACCAAATCCCCCTACATTATCGGGGTTTGTTGTTGCAAGTATTGCGGTTGACTGTCCAGCCCCTAAAGCTGTTCGCTTACCTTTCTCTAAAGTCTTAAACCAAAATGCCCAGGCATCATTGAAAAACCCACTTTTATTTAATGGTATTTGCTCTACTGGTGCAGGTCTAAAAGTCATCCCTCACCCCTCATTGTTACATGAGCATTTAGGAATGTTAAAGGAACTGGGTCGGATACTGTAACCCTTACTACTCTATCTCTTGCAGAGCCTTGACGGGTCCATCTAACTCTAGTTTGATATTTCCCTATTGCTCCAATACTTTTTTCAATTCCAGTACCAAAAGTATGCCCGCCATCATTAGAATTTTCTAACATGATTTTAGGGTCACTTCCCTGGCCCGTTGAAATCCCTACCCCAACTTCCATATCTATCTGAAAAGTACCGAAAAATAAACGGTCTAAAGCATTCCAGTAATGTGGTGTTACTCTTTTACAAAGTATCGTATCACCATTATCTGTATATTTATCAAGGTCATATATATATAGTTTACCGTTTTCCCTGTCCCCTACATAAACTTTTCCATTAAAGAAAGCTTGACAATTTGCTCTATGTGCTTTGGGTAAGCCACTTAAAGAATCTCTATAGCTCCGCTCATGCCAAAGCCCGGTCATTAAGTCATACACCCAAGTTTTATCAGCCAATGGAAAGGATATCTGATAAAACTTATTCCCGTCTTGTTGATAACAAAACCCAATTGCATCTTCAATAGTTGCATAAGATTGAATCGCTTCGTCAATTGCACTTGATGATACTTTAAGCGGTTCAAAACCTTCTGTACGCCAAACCTGCCCATACCCCTGGTCATTACTTCCTAGCCAGAATAAAATCTTATCCATTTTAGCTAAACTGTATTTTGCAGCAATACCGATATTATTAAATGAGCCTTCAAACCTTAAAAAGGTTGCAGAGGAGTCACCAGTGTTATAAAAACACTCATAAGATTGTGCGCCCATGAGCCAAATCCTACGCCCCGCAACAATCAGAGCCTCTAAATTATCCGGTGATCCCTCTGCGGTAGCGAAATTGAGTGAATTCCAGGTTGTACCATCTCCGAGATCACTCCAAAAAAATTTACCAGTATCGGGCTGGTTGACTATAAAATATCCATCCAAGTAATCAACATGAGTTGCCATTTGTGGAAAATCGCTGTCTGTTATAATTGCTAAGGTATTTGTGGCCAGTGTAAATATCCAACCGTTGGTACCATCTACAATAATTAATTGTGTTTCATTATTTGCCATTCTAACTGGTGTTGACCCACTAGGGTTTAAACCACTGTTTATTGTGCCGTGATTAATTACTGTGTTGTCTGCTAAAACTTCATTTAGTGTATTTCCGCAAACTCCAAATAATCTACTGGTTGAAGTTTGATATAATTCTCTAGTAGCATAAGTGCCGTTTAAAGTTCCTTTTAAATTTAATCCTGGTGTGCGTCTTAAAACAAACGTACTCTTGCCGTTCTTACTCTCTACTAAATCTGGGTATAGATTAACACTAGACTGTGCGTCTACACTAACCGTTTTTAAAGTATAAGAAGGACCAACAAAAGGAAGTTCAATCAACTACAAACCCCCTGTGTTTACATCACTTCTAATCCCGATGTTTGTAACAAAACTAGCCTCAATTTTCTGTCTTGTAATTTGCCCATAATTAGCTGTTTTAATCCAATCTTTAGACTCTACAGCTATTTGCTTTACTGTTGGGCTTGCTTCCACTCCATACTCTGGTCCCAGTTCTACCGCAAGATTATACTTAAGTGCTCTATTAAATCCTGGTGGTAGTGTTAGCGTAGCAGTCATATCTGTTATTTGACTTATTTGTGACCATACCTGTAGAACAAGTGTATTAGCTTCACTAGGCAAAGGGTATAAGTTAATTTCACCTAGTGGGTAAGATTCTCTATAATATAATTTACTAGGGTAAGTGGTTGTTGTGGCTTTATTGTATAGCGTGGCCCACTCTTGATTCTCAATCACATCTATTTGATAATCAAGATCACTTTTTCTTACCCATGCGCTTTCAATTGAAAGTGGTCTTGTGGTGTTAATATCACCGCCTGAACCAATCGAGTACTTACCGTCTGTTGCAGTTAGGGTATGGGTAATCTCCACTAAGGCCGGTTGTATTAGTTTTTGATTACTCCATGAATCAATAAGCTCATTTAGGGATTCGGTTCCGTCAGCTAGCTCGTCGCTTGCTAGGGCTTCGCTTGACTGCTTTACGTTCAATAGTCTCAGTGCTCCCAGAAGTATTGTCTTTCCTGTTGCCATCAATCACCTTCTCCAAGTCTTTTTTGAGTAATTCTTTTTGTGTTTCAAGTTTACCTACTTCGGCTTCCTTGTCTTTTATTTCTACCTCTACCTTGCCCAACATATCCGATTTTATTTCAATCAAATCATTTGGTTTTGCATCGGTCCAAATATCTTTCCAGCCTGCCATAGCTAATGTGACGTGTTGATGCTGGTCTTTTGCTACTGTTGTTATGTCTCTGGATTTGTATAAACATTTTGGGTATAACATGTTACTCCTTTTAAGTTACCCCTATTACTAGGGGCTTATTGTTTATGCTGCCACTGCTTTGATAATTGCGAAATTGATAATAATAGCACCTGTTTCCGCTGTACCAGCAGCCACGTTACCATTAATTACCGTTATCTCGAAAGTACCTGCTGCGGTATCTGTCACAACACAATTAGTGTTTAGTGCTACAGCATCCCTAAAGCTAATTACAATAACATCTGCTTCCGCTACAGAAGAATTTGTTACTGTGAACTTAGCTGATGCCTCGGCCGCTAAACTGGTTGTATCTGTGGTAATCTGTCCACAAATAGTATTGATTGTAACGCCAGTTGCACGTGATGTGATTTGCGTTACTGCGCCGCCACTACCCGTTGAATATCCCATACCAGCACTTGAACTACTAGATAAGACTGAGCCTGTTGTTGCTACATTACCCGCCAACGTGGCACCATCTGGTCCACCGTCGTCAAGTTGCATTGCTCCCGCTGCATTTACATTACTCATAATATTTACTCCTTTTAAAATTTAAATTGTTACTACCCACCATGAGTAGTAACATAACAGCCTATACACCGTATATTCTACAACCCCATCTAGGAATCACTACTTTGAAACCAAACAAAACATCAAAACGAAATATCTCTGAGTTTGTATTGATATCTCTATCAATCCACATTCTCATTGAAATTCCATCCTCTGCTTTTCTAATGCAAGTTGCACCTTCTGGTTTATCTAAATCGATAAATCCAAGAGCTCCAAATCCATTATGGAAAGCGAGATTTTGTGGATAGGCCACTGATTCTGTACCCATCACAACAAGTGCGGCACCGTCTGCTGGGAGACTATCGATATTTTGATAGGCTCCTGTACTGATAAGTGAAGGACTAATACTTACCGTTAAATCACCAGAACCGTCTGAAGTTCCATTGGCAGTACATACAAATTGCTGTAACACGCCAGTTGATTGTTTAGTAAGTGCATTCACCTGGTATACTGAACCAATAGTGAATATGTCACCTTTTAAAAGTACCGCTGTTGAGTTTGCCCAACCATCAGTCACTAGTGTACTAGCTGCCTCTACTCCTACTCCGTTTGTTAGTGGAGTCGAACCAGTTGCATGAGTGCCTACAGTGTGAGTATCGATGTTTTGACTCATTCCAAACTTAAATCCAAAGGAAGGAACCGAAACAATACCATCATTGTACTGTTGTGAAATATTAGTGGCATTATTAAATAAACCGCTAGAGTCATTCACTACGTCCCCATGCCCTTGAGGGTTTAGGATTACACACCTAGAACTAAGGCCTCTAGGCGTTGAACCGTTATCCAGTTTAATACCAGCGTTTAAAACGTCAACCCTGTCTAGGCTGGTTGTTGGTAATGTAACTGCCTGGTAAACGTCTTTATATGCAAGGTCTAAACAGTGATTATCAACTTTTGCGGCTAGTGTAGCCATTGCAGGTTGAATTTTTGTTTTATTAAATTGCTCAACATCCTGAGTCATTTCGCTGCTAGAAAATTTGAAGTCTACCCCGCGAAGTACAGAACGTGTGAGTGTTACGGTTTTTTCATCAACATCCTGAATGTCGATGTTATTGCCCGATCGCACACTGAATTCGGCCGGTTGCATCAAACGAATTGCTTCGCCTTCTTTTGCGCCTTGTGTGCTGTAAGTATTATCATAGTGAGGTTCCACCATGTTAATGAATGCTGTTTCGTTCCTTAAAGTTCGAACAGCGTCTTTGTATACTATATCATGTATTGCTGTTGTATTTGCCATGATTATTTCTCCATAGTTAGTTTATGTATATACATACACCATGTATGTATCTTACTATGCAACTTCGAGAAAATAACGTACCTAAGTACGGAGGCTCTAATGTTACTTAATGACAGTTAACCGAAATTCTTTTTCCTGTTGTACTCAGCTTGAGTAAGTTCACTGTCCTTTTTATCTACTGTACCCGCTCCACCGCCTTTCGGTAATGGTGCCGGTGCTTCATTTTTTTTACCTGGTTTTCTATCCAGTTTGACTTCTAGCTTCCCGATTTCTCGACTCGCTCTACGCGGGTCAGTTGCATACAGGCTTGCTATTTCGTCAAGTTTATTAACATTCTTTCCTAAAAAATCAACTAGGGCTTTTGCTTGTGGACTTTCTAAGATGTCAAATTCCATATTTTTTACACCAAAATCTTGTATTGCCTTGCCTACTGAATTTTCAGATTGTTGATAATCTGAGTATTCTTTTAAGGCTTCACCTCTTTGCGTTTGGTAGTCTTGAAAAACTTGATTTGCTTTCTTTTGCTCTTTTTGATATTCCTCTTGTATTCTATAATCTTCAATCGCCTTTCTTTCTATATCAGATTTTTGTTGATCATCCCATTTAGAACGCTGCTTTTCATATTGTGCAGTGTCTTCATAACTATCTGGGTCTGGTTTATCTACCCTTGTTTTTGCTTTTAGTTCTTCATTTTCTTTTTTCAGTTGTTCAATGGTGCCTTTGTTTGTTCTGATTTCTGTAGTTAAATCTCTGAATCGTTGGTGTAAGGGAACACCATTCTTTTTTTTGGTCTCTTGGTTAGTTTCCTGGCCTGGTTCCTGGGTAGGTTCCTCGGTTTGGTTAACCTCTTCTACTACTTCTTGTTGTGTGTTTTCTTCGTTCATAAAAATCCTCATGGGTTAGGGCTTTTTCTTGTAGTATAGCTAAATATAGTTGTAAATCCTAATAGTTTGTGACAAAAGTTGCACCCTTTAATTGTAAGCTTCATAAATGGCTAAAATTAGGGCCAAATCTTCAGTTTCAATAATTTGAGCAGTGGCAATATCTTGACTAATACTAGCCGAATCTGTAAATATTTCTTTAGGGCTTTCGTTAACGACCTTTTGACGGTTGAATATTTCATAAAATTTCGAGTCCTGTTCTGATTGTTCAAGTTCTTTCTTAGTGAGTTTTCTCCCTCTACCGCCCACTGGATTAGGTTCAATCGGACCAAAATAATGATCCGCAAAGTAGGTTTCACCAAAATATGCATTTCCAAACATTAACTCAGATCCAGCGTTATAACTGCAATTCGATTCCCTTTCTTGTCTGTTGTCATTTTTATTACATCTTTAGTATTGCCTAAATTTCTAAATGCAGGTTCACCACCTTTCATTCCACCCACTAAACCGCCCAAAACGGCAGCAAAAAGTCTCATTAATTGTTGTGCCTCATACCCACTATCAATTTCCTTTTGCCAAACTACATCTCGGATATTTGCTAAGTCTGTGGAAGTAAGAGTTGTTGTTCCAGCCGATGCACCTTTTAATAAACCTAGCTGGCTATAATGGGTAAACCACAACTTTAAACCTCTATATAAGTTAAAAGACCGCTCACCTGTACCGCTGCACTAAGTTCCATATTTAATAGAGTATTTGAACCACCCTCAGTGTGTCCTACTGGTGAGAATGGTAGTGTAAAACCTGAATTTGTTGTTAAGCTCATTACGCCCGTTAAAGCTGTCCCCGCTGCCCCGTCCTCAAGTCTAAAATCTACTGCCCCCGCTGCTACTACTGTTAAGGATAAAACTCTAATCTTTTTGGCCGCTACCGCTGCGACTAGGGTATTATCCCCACTAGTTGCCCCTGATATAGCTGCAAATTTTGGAGTTAAAGCTGTAGTTCCATTCATTATTGATGCAGTATCTAAAGCAGCCCCTACACCATCGGTAGTTGCTACTCTGGCAGGTTGGCTTAAAATATCAACATCTCCAATATCAACACCTGAATTCGCCCCAAGTACACCTATTGAAGCTGTACCCGCTGCTAGCTTTCCGAATTCCGCTGTGCCTGCTTGTAATGTAGATTGGACAGCAAAAGTACCGCTGTTTTTTACATTACCGATTTCCGCTACTCCAGCTGCCAATTTGCCTATTTCCGCTGTACCTGCTGCTAGCTTGCCTATTTCGTTTGTACCAGCTGGTAGTGCAATATCTGTTGCAAGGGAAACCCTCATTACACCCGTACTGTCAACACCTGTCCCGCCTACTGCATCAACCGCTGTCCCGTCTGCCCCAAGGCTTAATTTGCCTCTTGGGTAAAAAACAGAGCTTATATCGTCCGCTGCTAGGGTAGCTCCCCCAACTCCTGGATCTGCGACTACATTATCTGCCATTTTATCTACCTACTCCCATTAAACTATGCCCACCAAGTGGTGGTCCTGTTGGTGCTGCTGCGCTTACTAATTTACTCTGTGTATCAAATCCATATAAATACGGGGCAGGGACGTGATCTGCTATTGTTGGTGTATTTGTTAAAGTCCCTGTATATTTGCTACCGCTTATATCCGGTTCTGGTGAATCCCAACCCATAGGCGCATGAAATACTAACGTGTCTCTGGGAATTACACCCACAAAATCTTGTATTATTTCTTTTGCACTAAGTGTTTTTGTCCATATTTTAACTTCTGCAACGTCACCATCAGCATATTGTGATGTAGTATCTCGTTTACCTGCATTTAAAGGTGCCGTTGAACTAGACGAAGTTGCTGGAAAAGTACCGCTGTAAGTTGGTGCTTGTAAGGCTCCATTAACATATAATAACACCCTATCATTATTTACGGCTTGCCCACCATCATAAACCATTGTTACATGCGCCCAATTTGTATTATCTAGCGTAACAGCTGCAAAATTCTCTATACCACTTGTAACTTTTACATATATATTTCCATCAATGTACATTAGTAAGTAAGTTTCAAAAATTCCCGCCGTTCCCTTTGCCACCATTACACGTTTGCTTGTTGCTGACCTGCGCATCCAAGCAGAAAACGTAAAAGTAGAAGCACTTTTTAACTCTGTTACATCACCAAAATCAATTTTTTGGGTGCTGGCTGCTACAAAATTTCTAGCCATTAAGCATCCGCATATTCAAAATAAACACCGTGTACCGTTACTGCTGCGCTAATAGTATCACCTGCGTCTGTTCCGTCTCTAGAAAGAATAAATTGAACCGTGTCCGCTGCTGCAAAGTTACCCTCTGTGGCTGTTAGTAAAGCAGTTTGTTTTAAATCTGTTGAACCACCTGCCGTGTCATTTTGGTTTAAACTTTCTTGCGCTGTGGCTTGGTCTAATGATTCCCCGTCTGCCACCGATCTATAATCCATGTCCCACTCTACATCACCACTTGTTGCAGTTGTTTTCCATGATACAACAAATTTTGCCGAACCCACATAATCCTGCGGTACTTCAAAACTACCATAAATTGAATCCTTTGCCGCAGTATCGTTGTATACTAAAACAAGTTCTTTGAAAAAATCATTAGTCCCTTTAATCGAATTAAATTCAAAAAAAACGTCTCCACTTGTATCCGGTCTTGTTGTAAAGCCAAGTATAGGTATTCTTATTGTTGCCATTATTTCTCCTTCCCGAATTTATGTTCAAGCCAATACGCAAATAAAGCCTTTTTAGCTGTGTTACTAAATGTATACGGCGAAGTTGCCGTGTCTATATCGCTTGAACCGCTAGACTTGGCACCCTCAAACCAATCCTCTATAGCTTGCAAAGCTGTATTTATAGTTGCTTTTGGATAATTAGGGTGAAAGTCTTTTGTTGCCCCCTGCCTGATTTTTGCTAATTCGTCGTTTGATATAACCGCCATTTATTTAACTCCTAGTATTACGTCTTTCAACATGCTTGCTGAATCTTTAATTTCTTCGCTTTGCTCGTTGCTTGTTGCTAACAAAGCCACATTTAGATTAGTTAGTTGATTGTGATTTTTTTCTACTGTTTTAACCGTTTCAGCCAGTGCGCCAAGTATTTTATTATGGTCCTGGGATACTTCTTTAAATCCAATTTCGACTTTATCAGTCTGTTTTTCTTGTATTTTCACTAAAGATTTGATTATAACTACCATTTCCTTCTGATAACCAGTTGAACCACTTTTACCAAACCACCCCTTCGCTTTCTCAATTATATAAAGCGTTGCACTTATTCCAACTATTATTCCTACTGGGCTTTTTAGTAATTCGCTAAAATTATTAATCATCTGGAGTCACCTTATAACCGTCATCGGTCTTTGTAATTCTTGCCGGTTTCTTTTCTGGGATTACATTTGTAATATTTATGGCTTGTTTAGGTTCTGGTGCTTGTTTTGGTACTTGGGGTTTTTGTAAGTCTGATATTGCTTTGGTTATTCCTGCAAGTTCAGTTTTTTGACGCTGTCTTTCGCTTTCGTTGTGGTCCTGGTGCCTGGCAAGGTCAGAATCAATTCTTTTGTTTTCAATTGTTAATTGCCCCTCTCTACCTTCTATATCTGATTGAACATTCAAGACCGCAATTCCTTCTTGAGTTTGATTGTTCATTTGAGCTATTTCGAGTTTAGTATTTTCAGTAATATCAACTTTCATTGCATCAACTTTGATTTCTTGTGCTTTGAGTTGTAGTTCTTGAGTTTTGATTTGCATTTCCTGCTCAACTTTTTGCTGTTCAATCATAGTTCTTTGAGCGTTATCGTTAATTGTGGCCTCATCCATCTTTAGTTTTTGTTGATCAACTTTCTGCAATGCCTCTTGCATTTGCATCATTTGCTGTTGCATTTGCTGCATTTGTTGTTGGGCTTGCATTAACTGATTTTCTAGCATTGCCTCTTGGTCAACTTCGTCTTTATCTTCCAGGCTCATACCTGGTACCGTTACTTTGAGGAATTCTTTTGCTCTCTCTGCAATTTTATCTTTCATTGGCCAATCCATAGCTTTTACTATGATATCCGGTGCAGATTGCCCGATTGTTGGTACAAACCTGGCAGTGTCTATCATATTACTGGCAGCCTCTTGCCTTTGCGTTGCGAAACTTGGCCCTACTTCACAAATAACGTCAAATTCACCATCTCCCAGTGAAAATTCTTCTGATAACTCCAATTTTCCAAGCTCTTTTGTCTTGACTTCATCCTCTTCACCCATTATTGAAACTATTGTTCCTGGTGGATAATAAGTAGGCATCATTTGGTTTATTACTCTGCCAGCGTGTGAAAGTGCGCTTGTGTAATTATCTGGAAAATGGTAATTCGATGTATTTCCTTCTGTTTTGCGCTCCCTTATTGCTACGCCACTGGTTTCATTGCTTCGCCCACCAAAATTCGCATTCTGCAGGCCTGAAACCCCTTTCATATCTTCTATAATATCAACTTTAGCCTGAATATAAGCCACTGGCACCTGTGGAGGTTGTACTCTCTGTGGTGGTGGAACTGCTACGCCCTGGCTAGAAATAGGTTTGTATGGTAGAAATCCTGTAGGCGTATTGTTTGCATTTGCCCAAATCTTTTCCAAACCTTCAAATTGGCCTATAGCTCCGATAAATGGGCTTTTAGGTGATTGGCCGATTACTTCAGCTTCCTGGGATACGTAGAAATTATACATTCTGCCAGAGTCTTTTAAATCTCTAACCATGCCTTTTAGGACTAGTTCGCCTTCATCATGGTCCTCTACTCCAATACAGGTAATTATGGGTATATCTTTGCAAACTAAAGTTCTTCTATCTAGTATGTGATCCGCATTCATCTTGTACCACTGCCATACTTTTCTTTTTACTTTGCGTTGATCTTCAATATTTTCTTCTGGTACTGGTTCTTTGAATTCGCTTTTAAACTTTGTGGTAGTTATCTTTTGCCCGTCAACCATTAGGCTTGCGGTAATTAGCGTATCATCCTTCTCTTCTAACACCCAATACTGAGCAATTATAACTTCTTTTTCATCCACCCAAGTTGAATTATGTTCTGCTGCTTGCCAATCTGCTACTGGAAATTTAGGAAATTCTTCTTTGTACTGGTCGCGGTCCATTCTTTCTAAATAGAATCCGTGCTTACAATCTGAATAATCTACTAGTTGTCTGCGGGGGTCCATATAAATGTCACGGGGATTTTTTACAGCATCTACTATAATTTTCTGGTCAAAGCTCGAATCGCTTGTGTACATAGAATTAATAATGCAATGGCCTCTCCCCTCAATAAGTGCATCATCGAATGCCTTCTGGAAAGCGAGTGAAGCTTTGGAATCGTTTAAAATATGCTTCATTACCGCTGCCCGATTCTTAGCGTAAGTCTCTTGAGCTCCGTCGTCTTTCGGGGTTACTTTCGGAGATGGCTTATTCTGTCTTTGCTGGTTGGATACGTAGTCAATAAATTGTTTTGTTCTATTTACTGTAAGAGTAGGTCTTTTGAAATCTGTTGACTCTCTTTCTTTCCTAGTGTCACCTGTCCACTGATAACCAAGAAAAAATCTCCGATCATCTTTCATCTGTTCACGCTGGATAGATTCGTAATCTACAATCGCTTTGAACTGTTTTTTTGCTTTTTCAATAATTTTGGTGTCAGATTTTGGAGTATAAGCCATTTTTCTCATGCTTTTTTTAAATCTTAGTTAAAATAGCTTTGGAATTTGTAAAAAGCAAGTAAATGTTGCAATATTTGTCGCAAGTATTTAGTGTTTTAAAATATCTTGTGCTTCTTTCTCATATATATTTTCTTCTATAGCACTGTTTGAACTGTATATGCTGTATAGCGCAAAAATACACCCAATTGTGAGTGCTGCTTTAATTGCGATACTCAACCATCTTTTATTATTTTGATGCTCTTTAACGTGTGATAGTTCACCTATGATGGTGCAAATATTTTGTGGTATTGGATGTTGATAACCGTATAATGAATCAATTCGGATTTTGGTTTCTTCCATTTTACCCAATTATTTAAATCTGTTATAAAATATAGTAATTAGTTGGTAAAAGCAAGCAATATTTGTCGCAAGGGTAAATAGTTTAATAAATCGCTTTGACAAACTCATAAAATTGATTATGTTTTTGGTATGAATTTTTTCCAACTTCATCAACACCCGATAAACCAGTAATTTACTGGGGTGTAATTCAGTTGGTAGAATAACGGTTTTTGAAATCGTAAGTCGTAGGTTCGAGTCCTCCCACCCCAGTAAATTATTGATATAACAGAGTATAGGCCAGCTTGGTAGGTCGCTCGGTTTGGAACTGAGAGGTCGTAGGTTCGAATCCTACTACTCTGAAAAATTAGAGAAGTGTAGCCCAATTGGTAGAGGCAATGGTTTTAGAAACCATTCAGTGAGAGTTCAAATCTCTCCACTTCTAAAATATCCCCGTTGTAGTGTTAATGGCAGCACACTAGACTGTGAATCTGGAAGAGTAAGTTCGAATCTTACCACGTGGACCAAAAAAGATGAGAAATAGGTTGCAAGGTAGTAGATAAATGACTAGGTTAGGTTTATCGAATGACTTAGCCCTTCGGGGCGCCTCATTCGGTGGAGTCAGTCATTCGACAAGCTAACTCCAAATAAGTCGAACAAAGTAAACGGTTTCTCAACGTGAGTATTGAGAGGATTATCTACTATTGGACTAATTAGCCGACGAGACTGTACACGATGACTCGGTGGATTATAGTGGATACAGGCCATAGATGAGCGAATGGTCTGGGGCAATGCGATTCTTCGATCCTTTTCGGCGGAAAGTTGGTTTATTCTTTAGAGCGATTTAAAGAATGGGCTTTTGCTTCAAACTCCTTAGCCTGTCTCTGGAAAGTTTAGATTAACCCGAGGTAAGAATGAAAATAGTGAACTTAGAAGAATTCAGAGCATTTCCAGCTGGAATTGTATTTATGAAGTACAGTCCTTGTGTATTTGGAGAATTATCGGTAAAAGGTGAGACTTGGGAGTATGATTTTCTTACCTCTGATTGTTGTACAGAGATTGAAAGTAATGATAGCTCAGAATCATCAGATATATTGGATGCAGCGGAGAAAGATAGTAGTTACTCAATAAAAATGGACTTTGACTGTTTCGGTAGGGATGGAAGTTTTGAGGATAAGCAGTTATTCGCAGTATATGAGCAGGCTGACTTAGATGGCTTAATTAATACACTTAGTAAGTGTAAAGGTATTTAACTAAACCCAAGGAATAGAATGAACAAATACCAAATAAAATCTTATGCATGGGAGATGGTCTGTAAAGAGAATGGAATTACTACGACCGAATACAACGGCCCTTGGGTAAAGTATAAAGATGTGAAAGAGCTGGAGGAGAAAGACGCTAAAATTTCAGAGCTTGAGAGAATGCTGGATTTAAAACATTCTGTTATTCTAAGCTACGAGGAACGACTTAGGAAACTAGGTAAGCTTTACTCATAGCTTAGCTACTTCGAAGTGAGTTGGATGCCAGTAAGAAGTTGGTTGATTATGGTTGTTATAACTAAAAGTTATTAAGCATCCGTGTTCATCAAATTCACCGTATGAATAACAGATAACCGGATGGCTCGGTTTTTCATCAGTATCCCAACAATAAACCAGCGTACCTTTTGGCGGTATTTCCTTTTTGTTTGGGTCTGTTATTGTGTAGTGTGTGATATCTTCCAAAGCTTTTTTCTTTATAAACCTAATCTCCCAATCACTCTCATCTATAAAAACAGCTATATATTGTTTAAATACTTCAACTACTGTAGCATTTTGCTCTGAATTGCTGTTGTAGATTTTAAATCCTTCTTTGATTTCCATTTATTCACCTCTTAAAGTTAAGGATAGGCAGCTTGTTAAGGGTAATTCTACTTGGCTTTGATTCCTCAACCCGTTATTATGACTACACAGACTCTACGTGTTTCAAAGACAGTCACATTTTCTCACTACCTATCCTATAAACAATATATATAAATTTTGTATAAATGCAAGGGGTTATCCGTTCCAACTACCACTAACTTGAAAGTATTTATCCAAGCTGCTTTCCTGGGTGTTTGGGTCTTTGTATTTGTAATCGTGCAAGCCAGCATAGCCAATCCTTAGTGCATCTGAAAAGTCTTTGTATTTCTCCGATTCTTTCTCCCTTGTCTCACCCTGTTTGTCTATCTCCAACCTGTGATTCTTTAGGCTTGCAATAAGGTTCATACACCTTGGGGCTACTGAGAAAGTAGGCTCGTTAAACTGTGAGATTGGTAGCAGTTTATTAAAGTTCATATCTGCCTTTATTCGCTCTCTTTGAATATCAATCATCTTAATTGGTGGGAGTTCAAATTTCATACTGCCATTTTCAATTTTAGCCCACTCTTCCATTAAACCCGTTGTCTGGATTGCACCGGAGCCGGTTCCGAGAGCGTAACGGGAATCTACGAATCTACGCATTATCTTAATACCGTCGCTTAATCCTTCCCTAGTGTAAATCATTGTAGATAATTGCTGCAAAGTACCATCATACTGGGTTTTCTTCCTATGCTCATGGTAATATCCGCTCATATCCTCAAAATTGGGGTATTCATTATAAACGTGGATATAAAAATCCTCTGGCCAGTTCATACGCTCGTTTTTGGGTAGAACAGTGTAAAATATACAGGCGGGGTAGAATTTGGAGTGGGGGTCAACTGCACAAAATGAGTTACCCTTTTCTTTTATTAGCTCGTAAGGTATCTCTTTAACGTGTGCATCCTTATCAAAGTTAGCCCAAACTCTACCACCAAGGCCAATGGGTCTACCTTCCCATTTTTGTAGGTATAAATTATGGTCCCGCTTTTTGTCTTGCTCCATTTCTACCCGCAATTCTTCTGGGAAGTATGGATTTTGGTCAAAGTTTACTTGTTTGATTACAGCGTTGTTTGGCGGGTTAACTACAAATCTCTGATAGGTTTCATCATCTTCGAACTCTGGGTTAAACGTGACTATTATCTCACTGCCTGGTGTCCTTATTGTTGGTGTAATTAATTCCCAACTTCTGAATGATACGTTTTGCCCTTCCTCAATCCAGCAAGATTGAATTCCCTCTGTACTTTTAATTTGGTCTACGTTCCTTAAAAGGCCCATAAAGAAGAATTCTGAACCGTTTGAGCCTTTAATGCTGTTTTCTGTAACAGTAAAAAAACTGCCTAAACCTAGTGTGTTGATTCTATCAGATAAAAGCTTGTGTACTGATTCTTTTATTGAGCCTTGTATTTCTCTAGTGCAAAGCGTTCGCCTCTTAGATTGTACCGCTTTAATTATTAGATAGTCTGCCACTGCCCAACTCTTACCGCTGCCCCTGCCACCATAGCATACTTTATACCTGGCTGGGCTAAAGAGGAATTCAAATATCTCAGGTATTTTTGCTTTTACTTTCATTCAGCTCTTTTGAGAGTTTATCCAATATCACTTGATCAATTTTATCGCTTAGTATTTGAACAGCATCATAAATGGCTGTTGATTTACAATTATCGTTATGCTTTTCCTGTGCCTCTGGGCCACCGCCTAATATTCTGCATGAGCATTTTGGGCAAAGGTCTTTTAAACTAACTTCCATCTTTCTTAACGGAAAAGCTGCGTCAACATATGCTCTAGACATTTCCTTCGCTTCTTTTTTATCCATTTTTCTTAACCTTGATAAATTCTATCTCAATTCCATCAGGGTAATGGTTAGTGTTTTCCACTTCGCTTTTCTGCATTGGCTTGCCTTCTATTCTATCCATTATTTCCTTAAAGCTGCCTAAATCCCCTTCTGTTGCTTTCCTAATCTGCTCAAAGGTTATCTGCTCTCTAAGAGTCATTTTTTTGCCTGTTAGCTCGTTTACAATTCCTGAACCAGTGTCTAGGTATTTATTCAGAATGGTTTTAATTGAGATAGCGCCTTCTGGTCTACCTTTTTTATTACCAGATTCACCAGCTTTAAACAGTTTCAAGTTTTCTTTGGATTTCTTGTTATAAGCCATCTGTGTTATTTCTCTGTTATATTAACAGAATCAACTATATTTGGTTGTTTTGGGTACATTAGTTTAAATTCTTTTTTTGAGACTCTTATTGTAGGCATAACGGCACTGATTGCTTTGCCATCCCAGTTTTTAAGCCATTCATTCATAGGTTTAAAATATAATTCTTTCAATTTACACCGACCCTCTATGGTGTTCAAACTGTGGCTTCCTTTCTTTCATAATATCGTTTTTATTCTCACAAGTATACGTTAAGCCTGTTTCAATCCACTCCCCTTTCCAGTTTTTAATGAAGTGGGTATTTCTATGTTTGAATATATCTTTATGCATCCGGTTCTGGCCATCCGTCTAATACTGTTTGTATTTCAAGTGAAAAATTTGTAATCACTTGTAAATCTACACTTTCAAAACGATGCGGCCTGCCTTCCTGTTGTCTACTAGCATTATCGCCATTCATTTGTGCGAGTTCTTCAAGAGCTAAATTTTTTACACCTTCTAAATTTTCTCTAGCCCTCCGATAAGCTTTTACAATGCTTAACACTGAACTTGTCATATGCTGCAATTTCTCTACATTCGTACTTCTTAGTGTTCCAATAATTCCCATTTCTAGTCCTGGGTTTAGTATTTTATTCATTTAGTATCCACATGGTTTTCTAGGTTTTGGCTTTCTGGGTTTTGGTTTTTTTGGCATTATATCCCTTGTTCTGTCCACTCAGATTGCATTTTTAATTTGCTCTCTGGTGATGCATTGTAGTAAAGATTCTTTACATAGCTTATCATAGTGTTGTGGTGTTTCTTAGTTACCTGGCCCTCAGCATCTTTAACTAGTTGATAAGCAATGACTTTGAGTCTTTCGGTTAATCTCATTTTATATAAAATAGTTAGTTTTGCCTGGTTAAGCAAGCTATTTCTTTCCTCTCATTTTAACCATCATTCTAAGCAAATCTTCTATTGCATCAAAAACCTGGTTCTTTTTAATCCGGTCTTTTAGCAATTCTTCATTTTCTTCTTTAAGCTCTTTTATCTGCTCTGCTGCTACTTTTAAAGCTTCTTTTAGAGATTTCTGCCCCAGTCCCATCATATCGCTTGTACCAGGTTATTCGCCCTTGTGAGAGCCTTTAAAAGTTTCATGGCTTTGATTTGTTTTGTCCAAAGTTCCATTTTATGCTCAAAAGTTAAATTCTTTCTTAGTTCTATATCTATTTCTGTGATTTCGTCGTAAAGTTTGTCGCTTTTTTCTTGTGTTAGAGTTAACATTTTGATTCCTGGGTTAATTGATTCTCTATTATAATATATATAATTTATATAGAAAGCAACCTATTTCTCGTTTATTTTAATCATCCTTGTAAGCCCCCCGTTTATTTACAATATTTCTAATTGTGGGCCAGCTTTTATGGAATTGCATAGCCAGCCATTTATACGCAACACCGTGCGCTCGGCGTTTTCTGATTTTCTCGCATATTTCCGGGCTAGTTCGGGGGTACATTTGACTCTTTTGGTTGGGTTAGTTCTTTAAGGTCTAAAATGGAGGGTATATCAACTAACTCTACAATTACAAATTTTAATTTAGCAACCTTAGCTTTGAGTTTATCTATCTTAACCTCTGAATCCCGTAATCTCTTCTCTAAAGGTTCTCTATTGGTGATTATAGATTTTAGTATTTTAGACTCAGCTTCGAGCTCTTTGATTATCTTTTCTTGAAACAAATCCAACTCTCTAGCTTTTTCAAACGCTCCTTTGCAGGTTTTCCCCATATCTCTATAAACTGGGAATATCTCTTCAAACTTCTTAAATATTTGTTCCACCTTGTATTACTCCTTTGGTTGGGTTAGTTCTTTCGCTTGATGCAGAATATCACTATATATAGTTGCTATTCTAAAGTCGCTTTGATTTAAACACTCAGTACATGCTTCCTTTATATAATCCATTATCATTTCATGTGTCTCAACTTTAGCTTCGAGTTCCTTGATTTTATACCCATTATGTTTCTTAGCTGCTTTCCAACCTTTTTTAAATTCTTTCGATGTCGTTTCAACATTTAATTCTAGCATTTATTACTCCTTTGGGTTGTGTTTCTTTAAGCCTAGGGAAATATGCGTATCCATCTATTTTTCCAACTATAAGTTTATTTGTTTGGTAGTCTCTAAAAAAACCGTAACCTTCATACGATACCATTTTAGTCCAATTGCAATGTCTGATTAAATATGATTTTCCGTACTCGGGGTAAAAGTTTTTAGCTTCTTTGAAATATTTAAATCCAAGTATTTCATTCTCCAACTCCTTAACCTTCTCCCTCTCAGCTTCCAACTGTTTTCCAAGTTCTTTGGTTTGACAGTAACAGCTATGGGTTTTCACTTCATATACACTATGGTCGTTTTTGTCTCTTCTAGAAATAAAACCATCTGTTAAGAAATTACCACAATATTTACAAATAGTTGTGAAATTAATATCCATAACTAACTCCTTTCACTTTTTAAAGATTTTATAAGTTTTAAAGTTTCCACTATACATTCAAAACTAACCTCCACAGGGGCAGCCATTAACCATAAATCCCTAACCATTTCCACGTTTTTTCTTTTCTCACCATAGGCATATGCGAGTATTAATTTATCTCTATAATCGTTAAATTGACCTACACTAAACTTCCGCAAAATCTGTTTCTGCCAGTAAGCTCCCTCTTCTTCGTGTGGATTGAATCCGTTCTTAAGCATAGCCCCTTCCGCAGGATATTCAAAAAATTCTTTCCCCAAAAACTCAGCGCACATTTCTAAATCTTCACTCATAACCACCCCACAATTATTTTCCCTGCCAATGTTCCAAGTGCAGCTGCTACGAATATAAGCCAAACTACTACGCAAAGAACATATAGTTTTTGGTTCTCTTTAGCTTCTTTCTCTATGTGTGTTGGTGTCATTTTGATTCCTTTTTTTAGTTGGAGGGCAGGTATTATTCTTTTTCATCCCACCCCACTATTGATTCAATTTCTTTTCTAACTATATAAGCGTTTATCATTACCGCTTCTGAAATATATCTTTTGCCGTCTGTGCTCATTCTAACATCTTCAATTAAGATTAAATCCCCAATTAGGTACATATCTCGGTCCGTAAACCTTACGAATTTAGACTTCTGGTTCATCTTCAATTGCGGACGCCACCCTGGGCAATAACTTTGTCTTCCAGTTCATCCATTTGCTGCATAATAGCATCTTTAGCGTCTTTTGATAGCCTGTCATAAGCTCCAACTACTACAATTAAGGCTCTTTGTATATCTGCCTCGTTCGGTTTGTCAATTCCGAAAATAGACCTACAATGCTCCATTGCCCACATTTTCTGGCGGCGTTTAAGCTGGTTCATTTCTTACCTTTCTTAATATTATGGTATTGTACAAATTTTGTTTGAATTTTGGAATTTTGGGCAATCTGGGTTTGTTTTTCTTCTAAAAGTTCAATATATTCTGCATTGCTTTTTAATTTTGCTGCTTTTTCTGCCAAATCATCTTCAAGTATTTTTATCCGGATATTCGCTTTTTCTAGCTCAAATCTGGCCTCAATCGCATCCATCTGGTTTTTCCGAGCAAAGTCTGCCTGTCTGCCAGTGTCCTTTATATAAGCTGCAATTTTTTTATGCTGGTGAAAACTTAGGTTGTCATATTTATTCACTGGTCTCTCTCTTTTCATAAAGCCTCTAAAAGTTCGGTTAAGGTATAATAAGCATCTTCATAATCCTTTTGGCCTGTTACAAATCGGTTTGTTAAGAACCACCCATATTTATCTGGGTGCTCTTTCATAAGCCATTCGCTAAACTGTAACGGAGCGGCGTGGGGACTCATATCAGGTGAAAACTTGTGATGATAACTGCATAGTAATACGCCGTTTTCAGGCTCATGGCGTGTCAAAACTTTGGCCCTGCTAATCATGTGGTGAGCCTCCAGTTTGCTTGTTGTAGTGCCGCAAACAAGGCATGATTCGTATTTCTTGTGTATTAGCTCACCCCAGGCTTTATCCGCCTTCTTTTTCCAATAAGTAGAGTTACAATCTCTCTTCTTTTTTTCCAGTTTAGAGATTTTTCGCACTTGCTTTTTTTTGATTAAAGTTTTCAAATTTGGCCTTTTCATAAGTTAGTAGGGCAGGCGGGGAATCAAGACCGCCTACCCCGTCGCGCAACATTATCTGTTTTTAAAATAACTCTTAACTGATTTTTTAAGTAAATTTCTACACATGCCGGACCAGCTTTCTCCTTGTTCACCTGCCATTTCGTTTATTTTTGCGCATAAACTCTCGGGCATCCATAAAGCTTTTTGTTTAATCGGTTCTGGTCTTAACTTAGTTTTTGGTTCGTACATCGGTGCCTTTTTATTTATAATATATATATTTTTTATACAATAGCAAGAAGAGAATTAAATGATTTAACCGGAACCGGAACCGTCACCGTAACCGGAACCGGTTCCGTAACCGTAACCGTAACCGGAACCGGAACCGTCACCGTAACCGTCACCGTAACCGGAACCGGAACCGTAACCGTCACCGTAACCGGAACCGGAACCGTAACCGTCACCGTAACCGGAACCGGAACCGTAACCGTCACCGGAACCGGAACCGGAACCGGAACCGTAACCGTCACCGGAAC
>Ga0255047_10000544_pt1 | contig 30761 bp, 34 predicted proteins | sample JV7_2_1_MG_FD_183640 | JGI IMG/M metagenome (GOLD analysis project Ga0255047, IMG submission 183640) | Seawater microbial communities from Jervis Inlet, British Columbia, Canada - JV7_2_1 | ecosystem: Environmental > Aquatic > Marine > Inlet | place: Canada: British Columbia | collected 2016-10-06
AAGTCAGCCAATAATATATCGCACCACTGCTGAGTGTGAGTCATGCCGTCGTATATCATCGCGGACTTGGCGACCGTCATCGGTGGTCGCTCCCTCGGGTTGAACTTGGAGCAGTCGACTTGGTTTAATAAAAACTCATGTATCTTCTCGACTCCGTCCTCACTCCACGCCCATTTGTCGAAACTATCCCAGAACTTCTGCGGTCGTTGGATGTTCAACTCTCCCACGAAGAACCTCCTGTCGCTCTTTTCTATACGCATCGCATCTGGATGATTCGACGTGAACATGAAGTTCGCGCAGTTCGGTAATTCATGAGGCGCGATGAACTTCGGGTCGACGAGTATAGTGTTCGAGGTGATGACGGCTTTCAGCGCATTGTAGTCACTCATCTTCGTGGAGTACTCACTGACCTCCTCGCCGAGAACAAATTGCTTGTTCGCTATCCAGGTGAATCTTCCATCGTGCAGAGACGTGGAGGTTATCTCTCCTGAGTTTCTCAATCCATATATATGTCGCAGGATCTTGCCGATGAACGTCTTGCCGGTCCCCGTCTCCACAGACCAGAGGACGACAGCCTGGAGCAGCTTCGCTCCCGGGTTCTGTATGGGGTAAGCCATCCACTGAAGGAGCCACTCCCAGTTCTCAATGCCTCTGACGACCTCCAGGAACGACTTCACTGACCCGCGTCTAGGCTCGCATCCCCACGAGCGCCATTCGTTGTACATTCCGTCGTGGTATCTGTCCCGACCGGGAGCGTAGGTAATGTCTTTCACAGTCCGGCGATGAGGCCACGATGCCCAGACGGTCGTGGCTTTAATGTCCTGTCCCGACTCGCTCTTAATCTTCGTCGTTCCCATGCGTCTATCCAAAGCTCGCTCATCACGGAGTATCTTACCGTCTGCCAAACTCAGATAATTATTCATGGACTCCACGTAGACGACGCGTTCATTGAGTGACGTCAGCTCTCTACTGAAGTCTGCCTCCTCGCATTGCAAGTCCTCCAGAAACTTGTCCACTCCGTGCTTCACGAGGTAGTCGTCCATCTTGGATACGTTGTCTGTCGTAGGGAGGTATCTTATAAAGACTCGCGCTCCACGTGAGGCAAGCATAGCAGTGAGAGCAGAAAGAGCCCGTGAGACGTTCTCGTTGCTGTACATGTCACCGTCGTAGCAGACCTCGACTTCTCTGCCGGTCCACTGGACCCAGTCAAAGTCTGGGATGTTAGACAGCGACCACTTCTTTGACTTGAACGACCAGACTCCGCCTATCGAAATACACGGCAGTCCCATGAGCGACGCGCATGCTGCCTTCTTCTCACCCTCCGTGATGTGGATTCGTTGCGATGTGTCCTGCGATATCTTCTTCCAGTTTATGATCTGCGGGAAGTACAGATGCGGGATCGTCTTCTCGTCCTGGTAATACTTGATCCCGAGTTCACCGTGTCCTATGTTTAACAACTTCCATCTAGAATACTTCAGTGACTTGCCGTCCGGTCCGTAGTAGGGGATTTCGTAGCACATGGCGTCGTCAATCCCAGTCCTGGCCTCAGTCTGGGGTACTGATAACGTCTGCCCTATCTTAAGTCGCTTAAGAACAGAGGGAGTTCCTATTCCGCTGCCATCTAAATCCTCTTGCCTCAGTATCCGTCCGATCTCCGCAGCCTTCACGTGACCCTCTTAGTTGACTTCTTGCCGGACGTCTTCTTGTCGGGTTCCGACATCCGCTCGTCTATGTACCTCTGACACATGGATCTGTAAATGGACTGGACGGAGATGCCGTCCGCCTTGGCAATTGCCTTCAGCGTCTCGGTCACTCGGATGTGCTGATACAGAGTGTACTGATGCTTCATGTCCTCGGGCAGTAGATTGGCCGATTTTACTGCGCTCCGAAGCGTCGGGGACACTGGCTCGTCGGTGAGGTTTCTGGCGTCCGAGCGCCAGTTTTCTGTCAGCGTGGCTGATTGTGGTTTTGGCATGAGTGCGTTTTCCTTCCGTTTTTAGTGTAATACGATGTATTGTACGTCCGTCAAAAGTGACGGAATGTCGCTAGTTATACCTGGTACTACTATAGATAGCAACGGGGTGGATTGTTGCGCAGAAACAGTGGGTTACGCTCTCTGGCGGGAGTAAATTGGACGTGAAACGGGTATCCGAAACGGGTGAGCGTTCTGACCCACTTGTACCTATTTTCCAATTGTAGTTAATTATAGGTATAAGTTATTGAAGGATGATATATATATAAATTAAGTATAGTGTTTCAAGCGTTTCATAGTGTCTCCTAGGTCTTCAGAGCGTTTCAAGGTTGATTCACTGTTTCAGGTTGTTGGGGTTGTTTTACCGTGGGATTATTCATCCCCAGGGAGCGCGGTTCGCCTTCGGGGTTCGTCTTCCGCTTGGTCTCTTTAGGACACACCATTTCGCTCGCCCGATGTCGTGTCTCCGTGCGTGTAATTCCAAGTCTCCACCGTGTCTGGGGAGCGAGCTGCGCTCCTCCTGTTAGGTCGTATGGAAGTGTCGGGAGGATGAGAGTACGTGACCAAGAAGACTGGAACGAAGAGCTCTGCTCGGAAGAAGACTGTAAGGAAGTCTCCTGCGAGGAAGAGCACTGCCAAGAAGAAGAGCGCGGCGTCGGCCGAGTCTGCCTCCCACACGAGCGCGAAGAAGAAGAAGAAGCATGGTCACAGAGGTCGCAAGAAACGAGGACGTACAGCAGCGGAGAAGCGCGCCGACGAGGCACTCCGACCCACGAGGCGGAAGCCGACATCAGGCGGGAAGGCTGCGAAGAAAGAGATACTGGACTTCTTTGCCAGCGACAATCTAGCCATCCTGAACGAGACCGAGCTCAACGAACGGAAGATGGTGTTTCTAAGAGCCTACGCGAACAAGGGAATCGTACGAGACGGACTGGTCGCGGCCGGAGTTTCGTGGAAGGCGTACGCGTCATGGCAGAAGAACGACGAGGCGTTCTCGGAGGGATGTCGGCATGCAGAGAACATGGCGGCAGACAGGCTCGAAGCGGAGGCGATACGAAGAGGGCGAGACGGCTATGCGAAGCCCATTATATACAAGGGCGAGATCACCGGCGAGTACACCGAGTATTCAGACTCCCTCCTACAGACTGTATTGAAGGGGCACAAGCCGAAGAGATACAAGGACCGCACGGAACACTCCACTCCGCCGGGACAGCCGTTACAAATGGAGACCAAAGAATCCAGAGACGACGTCATGGCGACACTGCTCGGCATGATCAATAGCAAGGAGAACCCGGAGTGAGGACGAGGAGAGGATTTGTACAGGGAGTCGCTGCACTGCTAGTGATTCCGTTCACATCGCGAGCCAGACAGCCAGACCTCAGCGAGGAGAGTCTGGAAGAGCTTATGAAGGACGCGTATTACGTTTCAGGCACTGACAGATGTCAGGTCTGTTACGGAGTCGGCGTCCACTCAACTTCGTGTTGCAACGTGAACGCCGTTCGTTCATCGTCACGAGAGACCCGCAAGACATACGGTCTTAGAGAACACTGGAGCACCGAGACAGGCGAGTCTGTTCCCTGCGGTGAGTGGTGCGAGAAACTCCACGAGGCCGAGGACAGAGCGTTGGAACGCTCAATGGAGAAGTTATGACCATCACCCACCGAGAGACGGAGCCTGCGAAGTACATCATCGAGCAGCGAGATGTGGAAGGAGCGATCATCTACACGGAAGAGATACCGATCAGCTCGGGACAAGACGCGGCAGAGATACGAGCGACAGAGTTAGAGAGGCTGAAGCCTAGTTTGAATACGACATGGTACTTACGAGGTGCTCTTACAGAAGCGCGCGAGCTACCCGGTATCGTAACGTCAAAGTTCGTAGATACTGCGACACTGTACGATGTCCAAGGCGTTGACGCCGTACGTGCCAGTGTGAACGGAGCAGACTTAGAGCTCCGCTTCTTTGTACAGCTCGCCACTGAACCGGGACAGATCGTTGAGTTCTACGACAAGGATGACAGGCTAGTTGCGGAGGTAGTCCTTTGAGTACTAGACACATCGCAGAGACAGGGAGGCTGAGACAATGCAGATACTAGCAGGGAGCTTCGTTCCTCGTATTGTTGTCGCGTCGGAGACGGTTCAGTTCTCACCGACGACGTACATGCCGAGCGAAGAGGTGGGGACGTTCGATCTTACCGTGACTCGCTCCGGTTCAGCGTTGACTCGCCTCGAGATATCCTTCACAACGGTGAACGGCACCGCCGTATCGGGTACGGACTACACTGCGATATCCGGGCCGAACCTCGTATGGGAAGCTGGCGAGATTGGGAACAAGACGATTACGATTACGCTTACTGATCGAGATGGAGTGGAACAAGGGAACTTGGTCTTCACGTGCGTCCTGACTAAGGTCTCGGGCGACGACACGCTGTCAAACGGGACCGCAACGATAACCATCCAAGACCAGGACGCTAACCCGCATCCGCAGGAGCATAGCAGCTCGTTCTTGTTGTGTCAGGGAGCAATCAACACACGATTGGTAGATAACAGCCACCCGATGAACGTTCTGTTCGGAGTGGTGGACGACACGCTGTTCCAGCCGCAACTGATATGGAACGGAAGCAGAGCTGTACGCATGGGTCTCATCCGCGACTTCTGGAAGATCAACCCACTGCAAGTGTGGACGTTGCACAATCCTCCGTTCCACTCGTGGCCTGGATTCAACTTGAAGGAAGCGCACAAGTGGCACGCTCTATCGAAGTTCTTGCAGACGATAAACCGAACCGACGCGATGGTGTTCCGCAACGCTACGTCTACGCCGAGCAACCCAGCTCTGAATCGGGATGAGGAAATTAACATAGGAGGGCAGAACAACTCGTTCAACTCATCTAAGCAGGGACAGTTCCTGCTGAACATCACGAAGTCACTGGTCTACAATGAGTACGCTAAAATAATGGCCGACGTACTTGTGGGCACGCAGGTATCAACGTTCACCCCGTCGAGCCTGAACGGGGAAGACATGAGCGACATAATGCGAATTATGTCGGACGGCACCGGGCTAGTAATTCCGAAAACGCTTAACGGACTTGAAGGCGTTTTGCTGTCGGGGTCCGTGGCATCAATAGACGGCACGGAAGGTAACTCCCCCGGAGAGGCGACCATTGTTACATTAGATGGTGACCCCGGAATTCCCGTGGAGGCGAACGACCTCCCGATAGGCCGAGTGAACGGCGACTCTCCGGCCATACCTGCTGGCATGAAGGAAGTGACGGAAGTACACTCCGTCGGGTTCGCGCCGAAAGGTAATTCTAAGACGTACGTCTGCCGACAGATCATAGGAGCGAAGGGATCCCAGATATATCTGAAGCCGTTCTCGAATACTGCGAACAGCAATCAGCCGCAGGACTCTGCTCTTCGGGCGAGCCCAACGGACTGGGCGTACGCAGTGAGTGACCCGTCTACCAGTACGACCAACGTGGACTGGACCGCGGACGGTACTCCTGAGAACTTCATGGCGGGAGCGGTGCTCACTGCTGCTGCTATAACGTCGTACAAAGCGGCCATCGGTGCTGCGTGTGTCATCGCCGGAGGGCAGAACGTGCTGTCTTACGGGGGCAACATATCCCAAGGGCTGACGCAGAAAAGATCTTCGATCGGATATGCCACATCTCCGCACCCATTCACTGGTTTGATGGAGACTCCGCACGGGGAGAACTTCTCTCCTAGTAATGCGAAAATAGCGCCTCGAGAGGATGGTACTCACGGATACGAGGCAGATACCTCAGACACTGCCCGTATGATGAAGCAGATGTACTTCGGAGCGTCTCACGTGCCGGACAGCGTCAGTGACTGGTGTAAGACTAAACCATACGGGTTCATCCCAGAGATAACGATGTACTCGCAGAACTACTACGGATACGTTCCGTACACGAGCATGACCACTGCGAATAAGAAGTTAATGGCGCAGGACTTTTCGCTGTACGCTATGTTCTGGGCAGTCGCGAAGACCGTCCCCAAAGTGTCTGTCCCCAACATGAACATGGAATCGGGCGGAGGGCTGACCTCAGAATCTGCACTCATCTCCGAAGTAGTCTTCCTTGACTGCGATACAAACTGGTCAACGCCAGCTCCGTTAGGAACGTACACCGAGGGCGGAACGGACAACGCGGGTAACGTTGACACAGGATCGTGGGCGTGGACTGCGGATGACGCGGGAGCCGGGAACTTTATTAACTTGGGGTTCTTCCGAATTCTGTTCGCCAGGCGATTCGGCGACTTTGTTGTGTTCATGAATCTGTCGTCGGCCAAGGATGACAACCAAAGTCTGAGTTCGGGATTTGACTACGTCCGTCCGTTACATCTAGACAATCCGTGGGTGACACGAACAGCCAACGATGAGGATGTCTTCACAGTGGCAGACATGGCGGCGATGGCATCCGCCGGGACTATCTATACGTCCGGTGAAACTCTGACCCGCGTAGACTTTGCGACGTACAACAACGCGCTCAGGAAGGCGTACTACGACGCTCACGCTGATGCCGGTCCGATATGGGATAGCTACACTGGCGGCTGTGGACCACGTCTGCCGCATCCTGCGGACGGAGCGTCCTTCACAGTGGCGAACACTCCGGCCATTCTTAGGGACGACATCTGGTACGACAACACGAGCAAGGTTCTTAATCAGTCGGTCGACTTTCCGGTCGCTCCGCTTACTGCGTACATATTCAAGGCGACATAGACATGACCGTTACCGTCGACGTAGTCACTGAGATTGAGGATGCAACTCCGGCAGACCCGGAGGCGAACAACCATGCTGCTGGAACTCCGAAAGGAGTCGCGGTCTTCGTCGGGACAAACAACGAAGATACTGAGCGGATAACCGGCATCACTTACGGTGGCGTCGCGATGACCAAAGTGCAGTACGCGTACAATCAAGTCGCCGCTCCCAGCGCCGGAAACGCGTATCTGTACTTTCTTGGGGCCTCTGTGCCTTCTGGCACCCAGAGCGTATCAATCGCCGGTCTGAGGTCTACCCGAGCAGCTCAAATTGTCATTGTGTCGTTTGACGCAGCAGGCGACTTAGAGGTAGTGGACAGCGATTTGGTAGAGGATGCCGGTTCAACGAGTGCGAGTGTCGTACTGAGCTACGCCTCAAGAACTTGTATGGCTTTCGGCGGCATGGTGACAAGCGAAGCTGTCGTGGGAAATAGCACTGTTCTTTCTGGCATGACGGCGCTACACGATTACGACTTCGGCGCTCGTGTCGCCTTAGCATCAAGAGAGACAACGGCTCAGGCATCAGACTTCACTTTCGGATGGACGGACTCAGGAACTAACAGTCACGCACTGGTTGCTATGGCCATCAGTGAGATAGTACTCTCAGGCGACGGACGACAGAATTTCATAGGCGGCATGACCGCTAATTTATCAGGAGGCATGAGCAGCTAATGGCTAAGTTGAATATTGAAGGCGGAACAGAAAGTTTTATCGACATTGTCATTCTGGAAGACGATACGGTGTCTACCGGGGCAGGCAAGACGGGGATTGTTTTCAGTGGCGTGACTTGCTACTACCAAATTCAGGGTCAGTCCACGTGGACTGCTGTGACCTTGACGGGAACGGGAACGCTCGGGACGTATACGTCAGGGTTCTTCAAAGAAGCGGACGCGACCAACGCACCAGGAGCGTATCAGTTTCATCCGCCGAATCTGTCCATTGCGTTGGGCTACGGGACAGTTACTTTCATACTGAAGGGATCTGGGTTCAAGGAAAACCGATTCCAGTACCAGGATGGAGTATCTCTCACCGCTATTGGAACCACAATGGCAACGAAACTTGCTGACATACATCTAGATCACATGTTCGCTGTAGCAGTGACCGACGAAATTGTGGACGGCAGTTGGGGAGCTGATGTCGTTTCAGCAGCCGGTGATTGGAGTGACTACGATCCGACGCTACATTCGTTGGAGGCAAACTATGTCAACCTTGGCGAAGCTACCGACACAGACTTCGCCACCGACATAGACGCGATTGGTCAGGGAGTCATAACAATAGACGCCATAGTCGATTCCATAACCGCGAGACTCCCTGCGGCGCTAACTGTGGCTGGCCTTATGAAGAGCGATGTTGTGGCTGTCAACGCAGTGGCACTACAGGGAGCTGGGACTGTGCTTGATCCATGGCGTCCGGCTTAATTTGTAACTGAGGAGGAAGGAAGATGATCGAGCAAGCGAAGAAGATACCGCCGTCGGCGGAGGAGTTAGAATCTGACAGGATGTTGTGGCTAGTGGCGAAGCTGGCGCACAGCGTGAACCGAGCGTACTGCGCGTCGATTGGAGACAACAGTCAGGTTCCGTGGGACGAGTCTCCCGAGTGGCAGAGAACGTCGGCGTTTGAAGGAGTAAAGAAACACTCCGAGAACCCGAGCATGACGCCGGAGGAGTCCCACGAGAGCTGGCTGGATCTTAAGAAGGCCGAGGGCTGGCGGTATGGGATGGTCAAGGATGAGGTCTCCAAGACGCATCCGTGCTTCCTGCCGTACTGGCAACTGCCGAATCAACAGAAGGCGAAGGACGCTCTGTTCACAGTCATCTGCAAGACGATGTTCGGCGGAGAGTAGGCTTCGATCATGCCAGCCGCCGTCCAACATTTTAGTGCGTTCGATTATCTGGAGATGCCGAAGGCTGACCTGGATAATCTGCCGAAGAACCTAGTTCAATTCAAGTCTGATCTGGACGGGTTCACGGAAGAGGAGCTTCATCTACTAAGATGGCGGATGGCATGGAAGGGGATGGCTCGGGAGAAGCAGTTCCCGCCTGAGACATTCGCGTCGTTCGAGAAGACCATCTGGGGAGTGCGTTCAGGACGAGGCTTCGGGAAGACTCTGTGCGCCGCGAACTGGCTCGGTGGTGAGGCATGCGCGGTCTCGGGAATCTACGCCGTCGTCGCTCCGACCCACGACGACGTGAGACACACATGCTTTGAGGGACCGACCGGTCTTCTGTCCGTGATACCGGACAAGTTAATTATTGACCAGAACCGAGGACTGCCGAGTATCACACTTTGGAACGGCTCGTTCATCCGCGGATTTGCCGGGGATACACCGGAACGACTGCGAGGACCTCAGTATCACAAAGCATGGTGCGACGAGATAGCATCGTGGAAGTATCCTCAGGATGCGTGGGATAACTTGTGGTTCGGTCTTCGTTTAGGTGACCACCCGCAGGTCATGTGGACCGGGACTCCCAAGCCGACTCCGTTCATGCGTCGTCTGGACAAGGACCCGAACAGTGTTACGGTCACCGGATCTACGTACGAGAATCGGGAGAACTTGCCGCAGACTTTTTACGACAACGTCGCGAAGTACGAGGGAACGAAGGTCGGGCGACAAGAGATCTGGGGCGAGATCCTAGATCCTGAGGAGGAGGGCATTGTCCGTCGCAGTCAGTGGAGACTCTGGCCAGCGAGCAAGCCTCTTCCTGAGTTCCAGTTGATCGTCATGAGCTTGGACACTGCGTACACCGAGCAGCAGCACGACAAGAAGAAGCAGTCCAACGACCCGACCGCGTGTTCAGTGTGGGGACTATTCTCGCACAAGGAGAAGAACTCCAGACACGCGCAACAGAATGTGATGCTCCTTGATTGCTGGGAAGAGTGGCTCGGGTTCACGGATCTGATCACTCGTGTCAAGAAGGAGCGGAAGCTGACGTACGGTGACGCGGACGAGCCGGTGCTCAAGCCTCTGGGACGGAGAGCCGTGGATCGCCCGAGGCATCAGGGAAAGGCGATTGACATTATACTCATAGAGGAGAAGGCGAGCGGTATCAGCGCGCGTCAGCAGTTAGCTAAGGAGGATGTCCTCACTCACGGATACAATCCTGGAAAGGCCGACAAGCTGACCAGGCTCCACGTCGTCAGTCCGATGTGGGCTCACCGAAGAGTCTGGGCGATAGAGAGCAATGTCAACGCCGGTCAGCCCAGAAGTTGGGCGGACGGTCTGATTACTCAGGTCTGTAGTTACATCGGCGAGGGGAGTATCGAGTACGATGATTTGTTGGACACGACGACGCAGGCACTGCGACTCATGATGGACGACCACATCGGACCACTGACTGTCAAGAAAGATCCCATTGAGATCAAGCGTCAGCAGGCTCGCATGGACGCGGAGAAAGTCAAGCGAACATCTGCGGGGACGTACGATGGGTAGTCGCGTAGCATACTTAGCAGATGTCCTGGACAGGCTCCAGGAGCTGTACCGAAAGAATCTTTCTCCGCTTCGAAAAAGCGCCGTTGAGTTATACGGAGGTGAGGGAGCCACGATCAATAGAGCACTCGCGCTCCAAGATAAAATCCGCGGACCACAGTCGGCTGCCAAGTTCTGGAAGCTCCAGGATGAGGTGACAGACGACATGGAAATATACGGAGACATGAATCGAGCCGTGGAGTTCCCAGAAATAATCGGCGCTCTGGACAACACGATTCTACAAGCACCTAGACTGGACGAACCCGCAGACGTGTACCGAATTCTTCGTGGTGACAGACGTCGCCCTATTGCTGGACACTCGCCAGGGTATCTGTCTACGTCCGCAGCTCCTGAAGCCGCATTCAAATCCGGGGTTCAGTCTCGTAATCGTGACGCCGAGAGAGTGGATCGCCTGATTAAAATAGGCATCCCCGAAAACGACCCTCTATTATATGTACACCCAAGGATCGGCGGGTTCGCGGGAGAGAAGGAAGTTCTGCTTCCTCGCAACAAGAGACTCAGACCCGCCGGAGTTGAGAAAATTAGTGATGACATGATGGATCAGTACTTGGATGCCCCGGAGAGTGAAGACGCCTCCCTTCACAGAATGCTATTTAAGTACGATCTATTAGACAGAGCCGAAGGAGGCCGAGTATGAGTACTAGAGAAGAGGAAGTCCGAGACTCCATCATGGAGTTCGAGGACACTGACAAAGACGTCGAGATGCTGGATGATGGCAGCTCGATAGTAACTCTGCCGGAAGGAGGGGATGTTTCTCAGGGAACTGAGGGAGAGTTCTACGATAATCTTGCGGAGAGCATTCCGATCCATGTTAGAACCGCGCTCGCGACTGTACTTAAAGAAGCGATCGACATAGACAAGGAGACACGATCCAAGAGAGACAAGGAGTACGCGGAGTCAATCCGTCGTACTGGTCTCGGTAAGGAAGCTCCGGGTGGCGCGGCGTTTGATGGCGCGAGCAAGGCAGTCCATCCTCTGCTCACGGAATCTACTGTCGACTACGCCTCGCGCGCGATTAAAGAGTTGGTCCCGTCCGACGGTCCGGTTCGAACTTACATACCGGGAACAACGTCCAGCCCAGATCGTCTGGAGAAGGCGGACCGAAAGAAAGACTACATGAACTGGCAGTTTCTAACTCAGATGCCTGAGTTCCGTCCTGAGATTGAACAGCTTCTGCCGCAGATGTCTCTTAACGGTTCGCAGTACCTGAGGCTCACGCCGGACACGTCTCTCCACAGAATCCGAGCGGTTCCCAAGTACGTCCCGCAGGATCAGGTCTACATTCCGTACGCCGCGTCCAGTTTCTACTCGGCCGAGCGTCAGACGTACGCCGAGCCGATTACGATGTCTGAGTTCGAGTCCAGGGTCATGGACGAAATGTACTTGGACATTGAGGGAGTCACGACCACTCAGTACCCGGAGCAGTCCGAGGCTCAGAAGGCTTCCGACTCCGCGGAGGGTAAGGCGATCACGGACTACTATAATAAGGACGGCGTCCGGATCGTGTACGAGATCAGCATGTTCCACGCGTTCGACGAGGACGAGCAGAACGGAGGCCGTCCCGTTCCGTACATAATTTCTATGGACGAGCCGACCGGAAAGATAGTCAGCGTCGTTCGTAATTGGGAAGAGGATGATCCGGACTTCGAGAGGATGCAGTGGATGGTCGAGTTTGCATTCGTTCCGTGGCGCGGAGCGTACTCGATAGGACTCGGCCAGATGATCGGTAGCCTGTCGGGAGCGGCGACCGGCGCGCTGCGAGCTCTGCTTGACGCGGCTCACGTGAACAACATACCGACGGCGGTTCGTTTGAAGGGAGCCAACTTCTCCGGCCAGACCAAGTCGTTGAACGCCGCTGAGATTACGGAGATCAGTGGCGGCGTCGGTTCGGACGACATACGAAAGCTGCTCATGCATCTGCCGTTCAATTCGCCGTCTCCCGTCCTGTACCAACTCCTCGGGTTCTGCGTCGACGCCGGTAAGGGTGTCGTGAGAACAACGATGGAGCACATGGCAGAGGGCAAGTCGAACATGCCTGTCGGCACGACGTTGGCGATGTTGGAAGATGGGATGCACGTGATGGGAGCGATCCATCTTCGCTCGTACCACTCCATGACCAAGGTCATCGAGATTCTCCACCGCATTAACAAGATGTACATGACTGACGAGCAGGTCAGCGAAGAGGTCGGGGAGGTCATAGCGTACAGGGAAGACTTCCAGGGACCTATGGATGTCATACCTACCGCCGATCCGCAGATCTTCAGCGACGTCCAAAGAATTGCTCAGCTTCAGATTGTCAGCGAAAGAGCAGATGCGCATCCGGAACTGTACAACCGTCGACTCGTCGAGAAGAGGCTCCTGGACAGAACGAAGATTCCCAATCCAGAGGAACTCCTGATCCCCGAGCAGAAAGTCGAGCCGATGAATCAGGTCAACGAGAACATCGCGATGACTCTCGGCAGACCAGTCTCGGCGTTCCCAGATCAGGATCACCTTGCCCACATGCAGGTCCTCCTGGATTATGTCTTAGATCCGACGTTCGGGCAGTTGCCGATCATAGCTCCGACGTTCTTGCCAGCGGCGATGCAACATCTCAAGGAGCATCTCGTTCTGTGGTACGCTCAGACCAATTTCGAATTGCTGAAGGAGGCCACTGACTTGGATGACGAAGGACTGCAGAAGATCATGGCTGATCAGGATAAGGAGGCTAAGAAGGAGATGGACAGAACTCTCGCTTCTGGGTCGTCTCTAGTATTATCTAGGTCAGCGACACTGTTCGGGTCGGTCCCCGTGATTGTGCAGAACGTCCAGCAGATGTTGGAGTCGTTCAAGCCGGATATGCCAGATCTTCCAGTCGACCCGAACGCCCAGGCAGAAACGCAGCGGAAGGCGCAGGAGTCTTCGGAGAAGATGGCCGCTCAGGCTCAAAGCGATCGGCAAGACATGGAACTAGAATTTGCCAAACTCTCTGTAAAGGAACGAGCGGATGCTCTGTCGGCAGCGCAGGAAGAGGCACTAGCAGCGAGTGCGAGAGCTTCACGGCTCCACGAGCTGATGCTTCAAGAACGCGCACGCGACGAGCGTACAATCGCCGAGTTGGGATCTGCAGAGCGCCGAAATACTCAGGACAACCTGACGGCGCTACAGATCGCGGCAGCAGAGATTGCTTCTGGGGACAAGACCAGCCTCAGCACCGGAACGGGTATAAACCCATGAAGCGCCATACATTCGGGGTCAAATGTCCCTCGGTAGCGCGTGAGCGTGCGTACTTGTTCCCTGGAAGTATATTGAGGAACCTTGCGGGAATCTGCGGGGATTTGGTGGGTCCGGTCTAGACGCATCGGACAGAAGAGGAGACTACGGAGTGAGAAACGATGAAGAACAGATGGTAGTAATCAGGGCGATTCGGGTTGTTGCGCGGTTGTCAAACGCGGGTGTACTATGCAACGGGAATTAGAACTTTTCCTCAGCAGAGCCAAAGGCTTACAGGATGATTTGGCACACGCTCGCTTGTCCACGCCTCAGGACCCTACGGTCTTCGGGTACGGAGTAGCCTGCGGGGAGTACCGAGGTCTTGGTCGCGCCGTGGAGTTGTTAGAAGAGGTTATGGAGGAAGTAGCGAATGACGAAAGAACAAAGTAGTTTGAATCTGGCGGATGCGGGTGCATCGTCGGCGAGTACTGGTGGCGGGCCGAGCGAGGTTGCTCGCTTGAATCCTCGCAGCCAGATGGCTTACGATACAATTGAGTCGGCGTTCCCAGATGTCGATCCCGGCCTTCGGCCATTCGGGGATAAGGTTCTGGTGCAGATACGAACCCCGAAGACTATGACTACCGGCGGCATCTATATTCCAGAGGAGTCGCGCGAAACTGAGCAGTGGAACACTCAGGTAGCGAAAGTCATTGCGCTCGGACCGTTGGCCTATCACAACCGCGATACCGGAGAACTCTGGCCTGAGGGATTGTGGGTTGAGCCGGGGATGTTTGTACGTTCTCCTAAGTATGGCGGAGATCGGTGGCAAGTCCCTGTGCCTAACTCTAGAGATTCAGCGCTGTTCGTGCTGTTTAGGGATCACGATCTGGGTGGCGAAATCCCAGAGGACAGGGCTCTGGAAACCCTGGCGTACATAATTTAATCTGACCAAAGACTGAAGGAGTCTTTTAGAATGAGCAACGATAACGACGACAAAAACGAAGACCAAGAGAGTGATGAGCTCGAAATGGTCGGCGAAGGTGTCGAGGATATCTCTGCAGGAGAAGGAACCGATGACGACGCTGCGACTGGAAAAGATGAGGACGGAGTAGTCGGCGACGACGATGATGAAGGCGGCGACGAAAGAGTCGGAGCCGGCGAGAACGAAGATGACGACGACCCGAAGGCTGGAAGGCGGGAAGAGAACAAGACCCGTCGGAAGAGGCAGCGAGCAGCCAGGGAACGCGACAGGAAGGAGTTAGAATACTGGCGAGGAAGAGGTGAGCACCTAGAGAAGCAAGTCATGTCCATGGCAGCTCGCATGGATCAGGGTGAGGAATCTACACTTGATTCTAGTATTAACAGAATTGATTCAGCGATTAAACGCGCCGAAGAAGTTCACGCCACTGCGACAACTGCCAGCAACGGAGAGGACGCCACTGAGGCACTACGAATCCGCGACGATCTTCGCGATCGAAAGGCTGTCTTAGTAGCTCAGCGGGAGAATTTCAAGACGAGGAAGGCAGCTCCCGCGCCAGCTCCAGCCGCTGACCCAGAGACGGTTCGTCTTCTTCGTGAGTGGCACGGAAGGAATCAGTGGTTTGATTTCCAGAAGCGCGACGAAGATTCTGCGATCGCATCTGCGATTGACGGAGTTCTGGTTCGTGAGGGTTACAGTCCTGGGACTGCGGCGTACTACACGGAGCTGGACAAGCGAATCGCTGTGAGGCTTCCACATCTTGCTTCTGCGTCTGACGATGACGGTGACGAAGATAACCCCAAGCCCAAGAAAAAGACCAACGGAAAGAGGGGACCTAAATTCCGCGCTCCGGGTGGGCGATCGGGGTTGAAGAGCAATCAGGTCCACATAACTAAGGAGCGCCGAGAGGCGATGGAAGAGGCCGGAGTTTGGGACGATCCAATACTGCGCGCGCGGACACTGAAACGCTACGCGAAGTGGGATGAAGAACATGCCGACCAAATTTAATTTTAACAACTCACTGAAAGAGGGAGTTATAACGTGGTAGATAGTAGAATAGGAAAGTCCTCTGGTTCTCAGTCCTCGAAGAAGAAAGCGAAGACTACAATCAAGAAGACAACTGCGGGACGTAATGAGCGAACGCCAAGTCAAGCTCGACGTAGTCGTGCCTCCGATGATAGGGATGGTGCGCAAAATCGAGAGCTGACAGACGCGGCAAGACTCGACGAGTTTCGAAAAACACTTTTCCAGTCCGTGCTGCCCGACCTACCGCCAATTAGAGGGTATCATGTCTGCTGGCTGACAACTACAAATCCCAGAGATTCTATCGCAGGTAGAATTCGTCTTGGGTACGAACCCGTTCAACAGAACGATGTCCCCGGCTGGGAACACGCGTCTCTGAAGACTGGAGAGTACCAGGGATGTATCGGTGTGAACGAGATGGTTGCGTTCAAACTTCCGATTCATCTTTATGAGATGTACATGCGAGAAGCTCACCACAACCAACCGCTAGAAGAAGAGGGGAAACTCTCATCTGTAATCGATGTTATTCGAGAGCAGGCTGAAAGCGCAGCGAAGAGCGGGTCACGTGGGATTAAGTTTGAGGTCGAAGAAGGCACGGAAGAGCTGGGCCAGGTGCGGGATCCAGGTTCGTTCGCCGAACAGATCGGCGAGTATTAGTAGGACTTGGCTCCAGCTTTGATTTTTCAAATCTGATTTAATGGAGTCAATTTATGAGTACATCAGCAGCTCCGTTCGGATTGCGAGTCGCCTATCATCCGTCTGGCGTAGCCAGACCTTCGATGGGAAGCATCGCTTCAGCGTACCCGACGAACATCTTCAAGGGATCCCCGGTTCGGGTCACAGCAGCAGGGACTCTCGAAGTCGCCGCCGCTGGGACTACGGCAGTGGGCATCTTCCTTGGTGTCGAGTACGCCGACTCGGAAGGAATTCAGCAGAATTCCAACCGATGGTTAGCGAGTACCGTCGCGACGAACGTTCGTGCGTATTACACGCAGGACCCAAATATTGTCTACGAGATCCAGGCAGATGCGAGCCTCGCCCTCACGGGTATGCTTCAGCAGTATGACTGGACAGCTCTCGCTGGCAACACGACGACAGGTCTGTCGTCCGTGGCGTTGGGAATTTCAACAGCAGCAGCGAACGCTGGCTTGCGAGTCATTGGTGTGAACCCAGGACCGGACAACGACTGGGGTGACGCGTTCACCATAGCTCTCGTTCAGTTCTCTGAGCATCAGTCCGTAGCCACAATCGCGTCCGTCTAAGGGAGGATCTAAACTATGTCAGCACCAATGAGGTCTCAGGACTTCCGGTCCGTTGTCGAGCCGATCCTTAACGAGGTCTTCGACGGAGTTTACGATCAGAGAGCCGATGAGTGGAAGAGTTGCTTCACTGCGAGGGAAGGTATCAAACGTTCCTACCATGAAGAGCCAGTCCTGTTCGGGTTCGGCGCAGCTCCCGAGCTGCCCGATGGCATGCCGGTCACTTACAATTCCGGTGGCACTCTGTTCATTCAGCGTTACGTTTATCGAGTCTACGGTCTAGCCTTCGCGCTGACCAAAGTTCTCGTGGAAGATGGCGATCATATCAAAATCGGAAAGATCTACGCAGAGCATCTTGCTCAAAGCATGATCGAGACGAAGGAAACGCTGTGCGCCAACATCTTTAACCGCGCCTTCAACGGCGCATTTCTAGGAGGTGATAACGTCGCCTTGAACGTGACCACTCACCCACTCGCACCGGGTGGAACTGCGGGAACGTTCTCCAATCTGCTCTCGACCGCTGCGGCTCTTTCGCAAACGTCTCTCGAGCAGATGCTGATCCAGATTCGCAACGCCGTAGATAATAACGGCAAGCGGATTCGCCTCACACCGAAGAAGATTATTACTGGTCCGAGCCAGATCTTCCAGGCTGAGGTGTTGCTCAAGAGTGTCTTGCGCGCTGGAACGGCTAACAACGACATCAACCCGATCAAGTCCATGGGTATGCTGGCTGAGGGGCAGGCTAATCTGTCTCGCATCACCAGCACGACCGCTTGGTGGATTGGGACCGACGCGCCGAAGGGACTTCAGATGATGAAGCGACGTGCGCTCGAGAAGTCGATGGAAGGTGACTTCGAGACTGACTCAATGCGGTACAAGTCCACGGAACGCTACGTTCCTTCTTGGACGGATCCGCGAGCAGTCTGGGGAACTCCTGGTCTATAAAACAGACCCACTCCAGGACTCTGCAAGAGGGTTCTAAGTCATGGTGGGAGCCCAATGTTAACGGGCTCCCGCTTTTTACCTCCACCGGATGTTAAACGGTGGGCCATGAACTAACCGGAGATTAAAATGCTTAATGACAATCTAATTACTCGGTTCCAGAACGGAATCACTAACAACGCAGTAAACAACATTTTCAGTTCGCTTCCGATGCCAGACCCGACGAAGCTCCAGATTTTCCACGACGACTTTCACAGGTACGTCGCTGGCGACTGGACTATTACGACTACGGAAGCTGGAGCTGGCGCTGCTACCGAGGCGCTGACCGATGCAAACGGCGGTCGACTTCTCGTTACTAACGATGACGCCGATGACGACGCTGACTTCTTCAACAAGGTCGGTGAGAGTTTCTTGTTCGCTACTGGCAAGAAAGCCTTCTTCAAGGCTCTCCTCCAGGTTAGCGACGCGACTCAGTCTGACTTCGTAGTTGGTCTGCAGATTACGGATACGACTCCGCTCGCAGTTACTGACGGCGTCTACTTCCGCAAAGACGACGGCGATACTGATCTAGACTTCCTAGCCATCAAGGACAGCACTGCTGTCACGGCTTCTGCAATCTCAACTGTCGTCGACGCGACTGACTTGGAGATCGGCTTCTACTGGGATGGTATCGATCGTATCTGGTACTCAGTTGGTGGAACTGTTCTCGGCAGCATCACGCCTGACACCAGTCTTCCGGATGATGAGCTTCTTACCGTATCGTTCGGAATTCAGAACGGCGCGGCAGCAGCGAAGACGATGACGATCGATTACATCTTCGCAGCGATGGAGCGATAGCAGCTCTCTTAACCCGTAGGAGGGCATACTATGAGACCTATACGACAAACACGTCAGCTAGACACTGCGGATGCTGATGGAGTCTCGGCTGCAGAAAGTCTTCTTGCGGCTGGAGATCTTACGATTGGCGGCGCTTTCGCGTCTGGAGGTGTCGCCACTTTAGATGCGCAGAGGCAAGTTCTGCTCACGTCCGGTGAAAATCTGTCGGCTGTCACGTTTACTATAACTGGGACCGACGAACAAGGTCGTGTCATAACGGAGGACGTTACAGGTCCGAATGCTGGGACAGCCGTGTCTGTACTGGACTACATGACAGTTACCCAGATAGCCGCGTCAGCCGCGTTCGGAGTTGTAGCAACTGGAGTTCTCACTCTGGCAGCGAACGCAGTCGCAGACGAGACCGTCACCATTGGGACTCAGGTGTACACTTGGAAGGCTGCGCCGTCTGCTGCCAACGAAGTTGACATCGGCGGTTCTGCCTCCGTATCCATAGACAACCTCATTGCCGCGATCAACAACGACGCGGGTGAGGGGACTCTGTACGGAACCGGGACAACTGCCAACACGGATGCCAGTGCGGCGGCCGGAGCGGGCGATACGATGGACTTGACGTCCCTCATCGCAGGCACAGCAGGAAACGCGGTCGCTACGACGGAGACCATGACCCAAGGATCGTTCGGGGCAGTTGTCCTGGAGAACGGTTCGGATGCTCTCACTGTTGGAACGAACGGTGTCGGCGGGTCTATACCAATCCCCATTGACCAGTATCAATCTCCGACCAACATCGGCATCGGGCTGGACATCACGGGAACTGTCAACGTCGATGTGGAGCACACGTTTGACGACGTGTTCGACGGTAACGCTTCGGCGATTCGAACTTGGTACGATCACGACACACTGGCAGCCGAGACCGCTGACGTTGATGGCAACTACGCCTTCCCGCCGACGGCCATTCGTCTTAGAACTAACTCGGGCGATGGGACTTGTGTGATGTCTGTCATACAGTCTGGCGCTATAGGGTAGGAGGTTAACAGAGATGGGACTTAACAGTAGAGGTAATTTCTCGGAGCTTCAATTGCTCTCGGACCCGGCTAAACTTAAAGCCCGAATAGACAGCCTGGAGGCTGCTCAGAAGTCAGCGGACGAAGCTGTAGCCCTGGTCGGACCCGCCAATGAGATTGCTCAGATGCGAGCTCAGGCGGAGCAGGCTCTTTCTAAGGCGCGGGAAACTTTGGACCGCGCTGAGGCGGAAGCGGAGAAGCTTTTAGAGTCTGCTCACTCTGAGGCGGCAGCTATTTTAGGCGATGCTCAGAGTAGGAGCGACGCAATCAATGCGGAATCAGAATCTGTCAAGGCTGAGTCCAAGTCTACGCTGGCCGATGCCAAACGTATTCTGGCCGATGCCACACGGAAGGACGTAGCTTCTGACGACAGGAATTCAGACCTGAACAGGCTGTCGGATTCGCTAGCCCAGGAAGCGAGCGTTCTTCAGGAGGGTCAGGCTGCTCTAACTCTAAGGACGGAGCACGTCAATTCTCTGACCACTGAGTTCGTCAGTCAGCTCTCGAGCTCAGCGGACTAGCCCGATGTCTCGTCTTTTTCACGTTCAGAATCTCAGGTATTAGGGCATGGCTGTCTCCATACTTGATGCCTGGGATTCGGCTGTGTCCAATGTGCTGGATAAGGCTAGCAACCCCTCCGGCGATCACACTATCAGTTCTGCCAATGATCGCTTTCACATTGCGATTGTTACTCGGCAGGCGAACAACGAGAACGTCATCACATACACGGTTGGAGGTCAGTCGGCGACTGTGAGTGGGCACCGCTTCTTCGAAAACGGGACGAACGACTTCACCACTGATATACTCGCGTGGAACGAGGCGGCGATTGCAGCGATGGTGGGAACAACTGTAAGTTACAGTGATACGCATAGCAATACTCAAATGTGTCACACATTCGCGACGTTCCAAGACTGCGACCAGGATGATCCGATCTTTACAGGAAACGATCAGGCAGAAGGGACTACGCTGGCCATCGTGACGACCAGCGATCCAGGTGACATGATTATCTCTGCACACATGGCTCAGAGCGCAAACAGAGCTCCACTAACTTACGATACACTCTCGGAACAGTTGGAGAACAGCGTCAGCGGCAGCGCGCACGGAGTAGCTCACGGCGATGGAGGAGATGACCTCACTACGTTAGGTAACGACGGGTTTGACAGTGAGATGTCAGGAATGTGCGTTGTATTGAAGGCTCTGGGATCGGGTGGCAATTTCTTAACACTACTTGGAGTTGGATAATGGCCGACGATGTTGAACTAAACGCCGGATCAGGCGGCGACACAATAGCAGCCGATGAGATTGGAGGTAAAAAGCACCAACGGGTTAAAGTTCAGCATGGGGCAGATGGTTCTGCGACAGATGTAAGTGCCGCGAGTCCTTTGCCTGTATCTTCCGCTTCTCTGCCTCTCCCAACTGGAGCAGCCACGGCAGCGAAGCAATTGGCTGACGGTCACGCGGTAATCCTATCTGCTAACGATGGCGTGGACATTGGCGACGTTGACGTTACCAGTGTCGTCCCCGGAACCGGAGCGACGAATCTCGGCAAGGCAATCGATAGTGCCGTCGGGGCGACGGACACTGGCGTTGCTCTGCTCGCCAAGCACAAAGAAGATCAGGTTCATTTAGGCACCGCTGACGATGACTACGATGTTCTGACGATAGACAGTCTTGGCTCACTGCACGTCAACGCGGAGGCTCACCACATCTTCGACGAACTGGACGTGACGACGGGGTGGACGGTGCTCGGTAACGACACCTTGAACCTCGCCACCACAGCGAAGCACGTTATGGGAGTCGCGGCGCTGACGTTCGACAAGGTGAACGGCGCTGCCAACACGATCTTCGCTGGAATACAAAAGACTCTGTCCTCTGTTGATCTAGGGCAGGTGTCACCGCACGATATTTTGCAGGGATCGTTCTACCTTCCGGACCTGACTGATGTCGCCTACTGCTTTCTCAGACTAGGGACAGATTCCTCTAATTACAACGAGTGGCGACTACCAGTAGATGTGCTGACCGCTGCGGTATGGGAGACTGGCGCACTCAGTATCGGCGACGCAGACTACGACGGCATCACTGGCAACGGCATGACATCTGCCGCGATCACGTACATTGCCGTCGGCGTGGCGTTCAATGATGAATCTGACACGTTAGCCGGGATCGTATTTGATCAGGTCAGTTACCACACGAACCAGCATACCTCTACATCGATCAACGCCGAGGTGTCGAGTTCTGTCTCCAGTGCGAACATCAACGTACAGAAGGTCGGCGGCTCTCCGACCACTAAGGGCGCGGGCAACGCGGGCAACGGCAGTCAGCGAGTTGTATTGGCGACGGACGATATAAATACCGCAGCTATCAAGGTGGCAACAGAAGCTCTCCAGTCAGGTCAATTGGCTGACGGTCACGCCGTAACTGTAGACAACGCCTCTATAGCCGTTACAGCCGCTTCATTACCGTTACCCAGTGGTGCAGCAACTTCAGCAGCACAGCTAGCAGACGGACACAACGTTACGGTAGACAATGCTGCCGGGGCGTCAGCGGTCAACATTCAAGACGGCGGCAACTCAATTACGGTTGATGGCACTGTCACAGCGGATGCCGGAACGAATCTCAACACTTCTGCTTTGCTTACTACAGCGGCACATGACGCTGCTCTAGGCGTTGCCGGGACCGCAGACGCTCAAGTGCGAAGTGTTCAGGGCATAGCCAGCATGACGCCGTTACTTGTGGACGCTACGGGGCAGGGCGATGTGCCTATAACTCTAGGTGGGGAAGCGGTTGTTCTCGGAGCTGGATCGGCAGCGATTGGTAAACTCGCAGCCAATACGGGCGTAGACATTGGCGATGTAGACATTCTCAGTATTGCAGCCGGTGATAACAATATCGGTAATGTCGATATTGTCACTCTACCAGCGAGTACCAACACACTAGAGGTTGTGGGTGACGTAGCTCACGACGCTGCGGCAGCGGGTAATCCAGTATTAACGGCAGCTAGGGCAACAGCCTCAGTTGAGGGGCTAACCGAGGTAGCTGCGGCTGATTCGACGTTCATCGCGGCTGATCTAAGCGGCGTTCAGATAGTTCGACAATGCGTCGTTCCCCAAGAGATCGTCACGTACAGCGTTTCGAATACGGCAGGAACCGAAATAGCAGTCACAGGGTTAGACGCTGGTGGCGCGGGGATCCACAACTACGTTTCTTCGATCATCATCCACAACGCACACGCGACGACGATGGGCTTCGTTCAGTTGTTGGACGGTAGTGGCGGAACTGTACTGGCGACCTTCCCTGCTCCAGCCACGGGAGGAACCGCGATGAGTTTCCCGGTTCCCTTGAAGCAAACGACAGCCAACACCGCTCTGTACTTCGACGTGAGCGCCGCGATAACTACGATCTACATAACCATCGTTGGCTACCAGGGACAGGGATGATGCTTCTGTGGTTGACTAACTTGGACTTCGCTGGTGGCGGGACTGTTGTTCCCGAACTCTCAGGCATCGGGGCTGGAACGATGGGAGGAGACGGCATTGCCGATCCCCTCAATCCAGACAAATTGGGCATTGACAACATCAATGCTGTCTTACCGAGTTAAGGATTAAGGACTATGGCAACTAGCGGAACAGTCGGACAAACGGTCTTCTCCTCTCAGATGCTGATCGACCATGTGTGCCGAAGATGCAGCATCGTCCCTCAGCAGATAACGGCGGAGACGATTCAAACGATCCTGGATTTGCTCCATCTACAGCTATCCGCTCTGTCGTCTGCGAGCAACCCACTGTGGACTATCGACGAAGTGATCCTTCCTGTTTACGAGAACCAAAGATCAGTTCTTCTGCCGGTCGGGTCTGTGGACGTCATGTCCTTGAACCTCAGGCAAGTCACCAGACTCTCCGGGACTTACACGTCATCGGAGGGGACTGCTGCGAATGCTTTCGACGCGGATACGACGACCGCGTGTACTCAGACAACTCAGGCCGGAAACATCGCGATGCAGTTGACCAGCGCGGCGCTAGTCGACACTCTTGGCATACGCGCCAACGCGACCGGAACTTGGAGTGTCAGTCTTCAAGGATCTGAGGATGGAATAACTTACACGACTCTGTTCACGAACGCAGCTCTGTCGGCTGTCAGCGGAGAGTGGTATTGGGTTGACGTAGAAGAGATGACGACCCACACGTACTTCCGGCTTCTCGCGAACGGGACTACCGTCCTTGATGTCGCAGAACTCGTGTTCGCCAATTCTCCGCAGGACATACCCATGTACAAGATGAACATGGATGACTATTCCAACTTGCCGAACAAGAATTCGTCGGGCCGACCTACTCAGTTCTGGTACGACAAGCAAGCTGCCGGTCAAGGAGTTCAGAACGTCGTTACGGTCTGGCCGTTACCGTCTTCGTCGTACATCACGTATCAATACTCTGGGTACGTTAAGAAGCTCATACAAGACGTCGGGACTATGGCGCAGGAGATTGAGGTTCCTCAACAGTGGCTTGAGGCGATCATCTGCGGTGTCGCGAGGAAGGCATGCCGAGAAATAAAGGAGGCCGACAAATCTCTCATCCCGCTTCTCGACGCGGACTGGGACAGAGAATCTAAGATCTCCTGGTCTAACGAGAGCGACGGGTCTCCCGTCAAGTTGATGCCGAACTTCCGGGCGTACACGGCATGAGCCGATTCCTCGACCCGACAGGCAAGACAACGTATGGCATCGGCGTCTGCGCCAGATGTCAGAAGAAGATGTCTTTGGATGACTTACATCCGGACCCGAACACTCCGGGACTCCTGGTCTGCGAGGCTGACCTGGATGACTACGACCCGTATCGCCTTCCCCCGAAGGCGTACGAAGAAATTCATCTTAGGTTCTCTCGTCCGGACACGATTATTGATCCTCCGACGACGGAAGTTACGTCCACGACAACCCCAGGCATCTGGGAAGATGGCATTTGGTCTGGCTGGTCTGACGATTCTTGGGTCGGAATGCCATGACAACTAATTTTTTATATTTACAGACTGGGGAACGTATCAGTGAACAGAGTTAGACAACATGGAGCAAGTATCATGATCTCATCAGTGTTAGGACTTGGGCCGGTATTATTGACAGGTTGGTTACTCACCGGATACATCGACGGTGCAGTTCTGGCTCACCAAGTTGCTGCACACGGGGACGGTACTACTCGGTCAGAATTTACTGAGCTGTCGAACAGGGTCGACGCCAACACTGATGCCATTGAGACGGTAGGCGAGAAACAAGATCGAACACTGGAGTCGTCTTTGCGTAACGAGATACTGGACAACCAGCAGTTCATCTGCATGGGAATCAGCGTTGAGCTCTATCGCTCTGCGCAGGCGCGGGTGCTTGGTGAATTCGAAGAGCTCACCGGCAGAGCCTTCCCTGAAGCGATGTTGGTCTGTACTTAGGGGATTTAAGATGTCCTGGCAATACGGCGAAAGTTCCAGAGCCAACCGAGACGGGTGTCGGGCCGAATTGATACACGTTATGAACGTGGGGCTATCTCTGTGTCCGGTTGACGTTGCAATTGTTCGAGGCTGGAGCGGCCAAGATACCCAGGATCAGTTGTTTCGCGTCGGAGCGAGTAAGCTCAAATGGCCGAACTCGAAACACAACATCGTCGATGCTAATGGAGATCCGTGGTCCCACGCATTTGACTTTGGACCGTACGTCAGCGGAGTGGCGATTCCGTGGGAAGATACTCACATATTCGCCCTAGTTGCTGGCGTCTTCATGTCAGCGGCGCTTGATAATGGTCTTCGCCTTCGTTGGGGCGGAGACTGGGATATGGATGGATTAACGACGGACCAGACCTTCATGGACTGGGGACATTTGGAACTGTATGAGGAGAGCGTAAGATGAAGATGAATACGATATTGGGAGCTTTGACGGCTTCGCTGATCGGGTTTCTCACTGGGATGATTGCGCTTCTGCAACAGACCGGCGTGAACTCTCTGGCTGACGTGAACTCTCTGGCGTGGATTATCCTCGCTGTCGGGAGCGCGATATCTTTCCTGAAGGATTTCCAGGCGATCTCCGTTAGGAGACTGATCAACGGCGCGACTGGAACCGGGGACGGAGGGGGAAAATTATGATTACTCGCAGCAAGAACGCCGCAGCTCTGTGGCTCGTGTGGGCGGTCATGGTTGTGGCAGCAGGATGCGCGTCCATCAACCCAATGGCGGCGGCAGACACTGCGGAGCAGCGAGCGTTCGCGGCGTACGGGATGTTCGTCGTGTTCTCTGAGAGCGCGGCAGATCTGGTTGAGAGTGGCCAGCTCAGTGACAACTCGGCACTAAGAATCATAAACGCCGAGGACGACGCGAAGACTGGAATGGACTCTGTCGTCGGAGCACTCGAAGAGTACAACGAAATCCGAGCTCAGATAGATTCCGGGGAGACTACCGCAGATCGCTTGGACATAGTAGTGAGGAACTTAGACGACTGGGTCGACAACGTGTCGCCGATCCTGAGTTCGTTTGTTAGCATCGTAAGAGAGGAACAGTAATGGAACACCTTCAACTAATCAGTCTGGCCATCCGCCTGGTCGGGGCTATAACCAACAACCCCGCACTAGGCGGCGGAAGCGGGATGCGTACGGATCAGATCTCCGAAGTACTCGGAAAGCTCGCGACGCTCGTTAACCTTGGCGAGAGCGCTGGCGCTGAACTGAAGGTGTTCACAGCCCAGGTTCAGATACTTGCTGACGAGGGGCGAAGTCCTTCTCCTGCTGAGTGGGGAGTTCTCATGGCTCGCAGTGACGCGGCGCATGGTCGTCTCCAGGCTGTCAAGGAAAAGATTACCGGCAACGATAACGGCAGTAAGAAGAAAAGATCTTCTAAGAAGAAAGTTTCTAAGAAGTCTAACTAGGAGAAACGGACGTGGCTGCGACAATGACATTCACATCGCTCAAGAGCGATATGGCGAAATACTTGGAGCGAGCTGGGGCTGACGATACGACGGCAGTCGCGCAGCTCCCCTCGCTCATTAACCTCGCGGAGAGAAACATATCTCGCAGGTTGAAGCTCCAGGGTCTGCTCAGCGTAGCCACGTCCACGATGGTGGTGGGAACTTCCGTGTACGACAAGCCAGCGCGATGGCGGAAGACCATCAGCATTAACTTTGGGACGAGCACGAACAACGACACCAGAGTTCATCTGTACCCGAGGTCCTACGAGTATTGCAGGATGTTCCATCCGGATCCTACGGTGGAGATTCAGCCCAAGTTCTACGCGGACTACGACGCGGAGCACTGGCTGTTCGCTGGAACTCCGGATGCAACGTACCCGTTTGAAATCGTGTACAACGAACTCCCGGAGCTTCTTTCGGGGACCAACGAGTCTAACTGGCTCACGGACTTGGCTCCAGAGGTTCTTCTGCCCGTTGCGCTGCACGAGCTTGCGAAGTTCGTCGGTGACGCGGACAACATAGGTCTGTGGGACGCCGAGGCCAACAAGAGCTTCGCCGCGATAAACGAGGAAGACCTTCAGAAAATCGTAGATCGAACAAGTACGCGTCAGGAGGCGTAGATTATGTCGACTTATACATTAGTATTCGGGAGCGGTACGATTCTCCCATCTGGGACTAGCTACTTAGCTCTGACCATAGCTGCGAACGCGACGCTGGAGTGGCCGATCGATCAGGTCTCATCTGCGAACATACTCGCGGACATCTTAGACATCACCGCGTCTACGACTTCACTGACGTTGGCTCTCCCCGATGCCACGAAAGGCCCGAACGGTAAGATCGTAATCGTTAATAATCTCGGCGCGAACACGTTCACGGTCGTCGATACTGGAGGAAATACTGTTCAGGCAGTGGCGTCCGGTGAGATATGGTCTATTTATCTCGCGGATAATTCTACGGCGAACGGAACATGGAGGTCTCTAGAATTCGGAGCCGGCACTTCGTCCGCGTCCGCTGCGTCACTCGTCGGGGCGGGAATCAAAGCGGTCACTACGACGCTCAATCAGAAGGTCGACCAGGACGACAAGTCTTCTTCGCCCTACACTGTAGACGCCGCTGATCGAGCTCGCCTTATCAACTGGACCGGGGGAGCGGGGACGTTTGATCTGACAGCGGCGGCGACGCTCGCGGCGGACTGGTTCTGTCTCGTACGCAACTCTGGTTCTGGCGATTTGACCATCGACCCAAATGGAGCTGAGTTAATCGACGCTGCGGCGACCATCACGCTTCCACCTCTGTCGTCTACTATAGTTGTCTGCGACGGCTCTGCGTTTGTCACTGTCGGTAACTCAGTCAACACGCTCCTGGCGTCTACGACTGCGGCTGGTCGCATAGAAATTGCCACTGACGCCGAAGCCATCGCGCTATCATCTAGTTCGCTGGCCATCGTACCATCTAACTTGAAGGACGTGATTGGCATCACCAAGCGAAAGACGGCAGACGAAACGACTAACACCGATACTGCGATGTCAACCGATGCAGACTTGGCGGGAATCACTCTGGTGATTGACTCGCACTATCTCATAGAAGGTCTGTTCCTCTTCAACGTTGCCAACGGCACTATGGGATTCAAGTGGGATCTCATCTACAACCAGACTGAGCAAGAATCGGCGTTCGGGTGGGACTACTGGGGAACTCTCCTGTCGGCCGGAGTACTCTCCGTTGCATCGCAGACCGGGCTCACCTCCACTCAGACACAAGTTCCAACGGGATCTGGCAATTCCGCAGTGTTCGTCAAGGGATACATACACTCTCATCTGACAGTTGCTGACACTCTCGAAATGAGATGGGCTCAGTCTGTGTCTGACGGAAGTAACCTGACTCTGCTCAAGGGCTCGTACCTACACGCTCGAAGGATTGCGTAGTGAGAACATCCCCGATAATCCTTGCATCTCAGGGAGGCGTGTCGAGAGACGGCACGAACCTCGACGGGGATCAGTACGCCGATGCTCAGTGGTGCCGGTTCCAGCGTGGTCGCCCTCGTAAAATGGGAGGGTACACTACGCTGTCGGGTTCACTCGCTGAGATTTCCAGAGGTGCGGTCGTGTTCTCTGAGGATGGGGAAAGTTGTATTCACCTCGGCGGCGCGAACGGGCTTCAGCAGATCAACGTAACCTCTTCGGGAATTGTTTCTGGCAACAATACCAGGACGCCCACTGCGCTCTCGGCGAACGCGAATAACCTGTGGCAGTTCGCCATCATGTTCGACGCTACGTCGGTGACGAACAAAATAATTGCCCACGTTGCGCCGAACTTGACGAACATCGACAGCTCTTCCCCCGGTGCGATGTACATTGGCGACGTGTGCGGGACTAGCTTGCTGACCGCGCTGACTCCGGTCCTGTCCGGTGGGATCTTCGCGCTTCACCCGTATATGTTCACGTTCGGCAGTGACGGGTACGTCGTATGGAGCGACGCGAACAAGCCGGATACGTATACCGGAGGTCAATCTGGGGAAGCTCGCATCACGAGTTCTAAGATCGTGGCGGGTCACAAGTTGCGCGGGAGCGGGAACCCGGCTGGCCTATTATGGTCTCTGGATGCGTTGATCAAGACTACGTTCGTGGGCGGATCGTCAATATGGGACTTCGACACTATAGCGGACGATCTGTCCATCCTGTCCACGCGAAGTATTATTGAGTACGACGGAATTCACTTCTGGCTGGAGACTGATCGCATCGTCATGTTTAACGGTGTCGTTCGCGAAGTCCCCAATAACGAGAACGTGAACCACTTCTTTGACAACCTCAATTTCGCGGAGCGCCAGAAGGTCTTCGCGTACAAAGTCCCTCGGTTCGGTGAAATTTGGTGGTGCTACCCGAGGGGGACTGCGACGGAGTGTACCCACGCGATCATCTTCAACATCCGCGAGGGATACTGGTACGACACTGAGCTCCCGCACTCCGGCAGAGCTGACGGCGTCGTCCCGTCGATATACGAGAAGCCGTTCATGACCGGAGTAGACGTTGACAGTGGGGCGTACACTCTTTGGCAGCACGAGGACGGAGTCAACGAGGTTGACCTAGGCGGAACTGAGAAAGCTATCCAGTCGTACTTCGAAACGGCTGAGTTTGCCATGTTCAAGTCAGACGAGCCGACCGACCAGAGCATGCGCGTGAACAGGATAGAACCTGACTTCAAGCAGACCGGCGACATGACGGTGATCGTTCGTGGAAGATCTAACGCTCGCGCAGAGGTCAGGGATAGTCTACCCATAACCTTCTCGTCGTCCGCGAGCACTCCTGGTGAGCAGACTGTTACGGAGAAGGAAGTCCGTCGCCTCATGAGTTTCAAATTCGAGTCCAATACCAAAGACGGCGACTACGAGATGGGTCAGCCCGTGATTCACGTCGGCCCAACTGATACGAGGGTAGAATCGTGATCGACGTCAGGGGAACCGGCGCGGTAGACTGGATGGACAATACGTCCCTCCTGCTTCCGGCGAACACCCCTATCATAAAGGTTCGCGACGAGTCTCAGTGGAAGGAGTGGGCTCGCGCAATCATTGGTATCAACGAAATTTCGGCGTTCAGCCCTCCGGACCCAGATGATTACGATCTCTGGCACGAGTGGGCCGAAGAATTCAATTACGCAGTAGATCTGTAGGAGCATAGATAATGTCACAGCAAGGTGGATACGCCCCTGTTGCCGACTGGGCCAAGAGCAAGTACGACGCCGACGGTAACTATATTAAGAACTCATCGAGAGCACTTGGGGACTTCATCCCGGATAGAGACGTCGTTGCTCCTTTGGGGGAAGCTCCTGACGGGTTCCAATTCGCTAACTACGAAGGCGGCGATCGATTTGGCGTACTCGGTGTCGGATCCGAAGACCGAGGTCGATACCGTTGGCGGGATCAGTGGTCGGAATTCGAGAAGTCTCCAGGGTACAAACCTCCGCCTCCGATTCGCCCTCCGAATCTGATGAACATGGAGGGCGGAACGGAGAAGCGGTGGGCGATTAGAGACTGGGAAGATTCTTGGGATGAGTACGAGGCTGAGTTCCCAGGAGCTAAAGCCGCGTTCATTGGACAGAACAACGAGACTGCCCACGATGCTACCATCAGCAAGAACAACGACATGCGACCCGGCATCATCAAGGGAGTGGTCGGTGCTGGAATAACTGCGGGGCTTCTATCGGGGTTAGGGGCTGCGGGAGCGTCTGGCTCGGAAGCAGTCGCAGGCGCAGCCCCGGAAGGTGCTCTTACGGGAATCGATATGGCATCTCTTCCTGTAAGAATCGGTGGAGG
>Ga0255047_10000545_pt1 | contig 30761 bp, 42 predicted proteins | sample JV7_2_1_MG_FD_183640 | JGI IMG/M metagenome (GOLD analysis project Ga0255047, IMG submission 183640) | Seawater microbial communities from Jervis Inlet, British Columbia, Canada - JV7_2_1 | ecosystem: Environmental > Aquatic > Marine > Inlet | place: Canada: British Columbia | collected 2016-10-06
GTAATCGTTGGCGTGGTGCTGGTGTTGCTGCGGAAGCAGTTGCCGCTCGCAACGTCGGGCGTTGCGTCGCTCGCGCCCCAGGTTTCGGTGGAATCGCAGGCTTGATGAATACCGGCGACGACCACATCGGCAAACGTGGCTTCGCCCGTGAACGTGGGACCGGCCAGCGGCGCGACCTCGTCGCCCTCTGGAACCTGCGACGCACCGAACCCGATGTCTCCGTTGGCGGAGAGGTTTTCGAAAGTGACGTCCGTCGCGGCAATAGGAAGCACACTGTAGTTGCGTGCCTTGTTGAAATACGCGTTCATCTGCCACTCGTTGTTTTGGTAGATGAAGCCAATCGTCTCGTTGACCAACAGCGTGATGTCGCCTGTGCCGCAGACCAAGATAGTGCCTGTGCAGTCTATGGTCGGGAAGAACGGCGACGCACCCGAAAGGTAGATCTGTTGGCCCTCGGTGCCGTTCGTGAACGTGGTGATCGTTGTTGCGTCGCCTACGATGAACAGGTTGCCGAGAGACGCATCACCCGAACCCCCGGTTACGGGATTCCACACGCCAAAGTCAAGGACGCTGCCGAGTGTTACAGCGGCGTTGAAAGTGTTCTGCGCGGTGAAAGTATTTGCAGTTCCGAGGGACGCCTTGCTGACGTCTGAGAATTCCTCTAGGGCGAGCAAGTGCCAACTATTCGTATCGCCGTTAAGAAAGAATGTCGCAGTTTCATCCGTGTTAAGGATCGGGTTGACGGTTCCGCACACGAGGTTGCTCGACCCGGGTACGGCCGAGCCGTCGTCGTCGCAGAGGCTATCGGGGCAGGGGGAGCCTCCCGCGCAGGAAGTTTGCGGCGGGCCTCCGGTGTCGAATACGTCGACGCACGAACAGAAAAGCTCCAACTCCTGCTCGCTCGCGATGACGTAGATGATCTGCCCGTCATCCCCGCCGTCGAAGTCTGTTATCGTGAGTTGACTCGGCGCTGACGCAGGGAACGCGGTCACACCGTCTGCATCGCAGAGCGCGTCGGGGCTGCCCGCTCGCTGCGGCAATACAGACAGAGCAGACTGAGCGTCCGAATCGCACAGGGCATCGGGGGCCCCAGAACACTGAATGTCACCACCGCAAGGCTCGCCGTCGCGCGAATCGTAGAGGTCGACGCAGTGCACGTCGTAGAGGTCGGCGCACTCCCAGGATTTAAACAGCGTCCCGCTTGATATGTCGGGCGTCGCATCATCCTCTAGAAAATACTCGACGAGACCGAGATCCACGGTTCCGGTGAGTTCGACGTCGCTCATCTTCCACGTGCCAAACGTCTGTTCGCTGTACGCCGTTAGGTGCCTGCTGCCGTAGTTGTCCTCTTGGCGAAACACCCAGTTCAAATACCACTGGACGTTACCCGTCCCGAACCGATCGGCGCTCGTGAATGAGATCCAGTCGTTTTTGTCTAGGACAATCGTTTCAGTTCCGCAGATCAGCTTCCCGGTTGGGTTGCCCTGATTCGCACAGAGAAAATTCGTCTTATTCGTTTGGGCGCGAATAACAAGCGTTTGCCCCGGAGTCGTCGGGTCGGCGCTGCCTATGTTCGAGTCGCAAAGTCCATCGGAACAGGTCGGCGTCGTAGAGCAGGACGTCTGCGGCGCTGGGCTCGCTGGCGTGTCGAAGTTGTCTGCACACCAGCTGAAATTGTCGTAGGTCGTCGTAGATAGCGGCCCGTAATAGTACGACGCATCCTTAACGTCAGGCGATCCGGGCACGGTTGGAAGCGTCGGCGGGAGTGTGCTTCGCCTTAGTGTGAGGTGGCCGCCGAGCTTCATGTCGCCCTGTTCGAGGTCGGCACCGCGCAAGGATAGCGGCGTGATCGCCGCTAGGTTCGTCGTCCCGTCGCTCACTTCTCCGAGCGTCGCGCGTTCTAAAACGCCTTTCTGCGATGCGGTTGCCCCCTCGACATTGTCACCGTCGAGGGTTCCCGTCACGTCGCTTGCAAGGTCAACGGGGTGAGTGCCGCCCGCGCCAGCGAGCGCGGCGAGCCAGGTCGTCCCGTCGCAGTTGCATTGATTCCGATTCGATTGCAGGCCCACCGTACAGTCGCTCGTGCCGTCTCCGTCGGTGACGTAGACCGTCCGCCCCGCAGCGTTGGCGTCGCAAGTGGGCAGGTTCGCAACGAGGTATTCGGGGTGCTCGTCGCGCGTCGCCTCTAGCCTGTCGTCGTCGTCGAACTTTACGGTACACGCAGGCCAAACGGTCGACGGGCAGGTCTGTGCGAACGCGGGCCACGCGAAGAGAATCGCCGCGAGTATCGTGAGAATGTGCATGGCCGCCCTCATGTGTGCTGACCGTTTTCGGAGATCTGCACGGCGATGATCTCCCATGTGTGCTCGTTGAAATCCTTCGTCATGCTGATGATCCGGCAGCCGTCCGTCACGTTCGACCACGGCGGCGCGATGTCAACGATGTCGCCAATCGCCAGCGGGAGCCCGTCGAACCACGCCACCTTCGACAAGTGAAAGACCTTGCGCCTGTCTGACTTCTTCTCCTGCGCGATGTAGCCTGCGACATCCTCGGCTGTGGTCGGATCTTGGATACAGAGGAACGCCACCGGGCCGCTCTCGATCCGCCCCGTCCGAAGCGATGCGGTGTTGAGAATCGTCGAGGTCAGCGGTACGTCCGAGTTGTCGGGGTTCGCGCGAGCGAAGAGCTTGTACCCCTCCTCGCTACCCCCTCCCGGTAGCGATGCGTCGAACGCATAACGGAACGTGAAGTCATTCGCGATGTCGTCGAGGCTGCGCCCCTCGTTTCGCATGGTGTGCGTTTCGGATAGGGTCGAAGTCGCAGCGCCGAACCCGTAACTGCTGTCCGCTGAGAGTAGGTGCCACTCTCGCCCGCTGGATTCCTCCAATGGTACGACGTTACACCTGGCCTCGAACGCCATGCGCTGAAGGATCTCGTCCCACTTGAACCCGAGACTGCGAACGTCAAAGGCCCACTTTGCAGCCGCGCCGAGCGCTGTGACGAGCGCGGAGTAACTCGCGGCGTTCACGGTCTCGCCGCCCACGACCTCGACCCAGTGTTTCATAATGTCGGCGGGGTGTTCGAGCGTCACGCCCGTCGACACCTGATAGCCCGAGCCGGGCGCCTCCACCCCGTCTATGTCGGCATACAGCTGCGCGGTGATGATCTCGGGTATCGCCTTCGGGTCGTGGATCGTTCGGATGACCCGGTAGATGTCGCCGAAGTCATTAGCCGTTGTCGTCTGGAATCGGATCGTGTTTACGTTCGTAAACCCGTCGGTAAACATGAAGTGGCGCCACTCGGGAGTCGAGAGCGTGGTCGGCTCGGTGTGTTGGTCGATCATGTTCGTCGCGTCTGTTTTTCGTAGGACAAAGGCGCGCGTCGCGGTCGGCTTCATTAGGATAGAGACGGTCTGCATATCGAAGGTCGCCACGCCTGCGGGCTGATCGAACGTGACGTCTAGGTACTGGTTATTCGTGGTATCAAACGACGCGAATGTCGAATTGCTGCCGTCGATCACGTTGTCGGGGTTCGTCACGCCAGCATCGGATACGGCCGTCGACGTGCCCTCTTGATCTATCTGCCCTTTTTCTAGCTGATTGATTTCAATCTGCGCGTGAAAAATTCTGAAGTCGCCAGAGCCGCCGACCATCTGCACGTATAGAAAGAATGTCGACCCGTCGCTCGCGTGTAAGGTTGAGTCGTACTCGAACGAGAACGCCTGGGGAGCAGAGCCCGCAGCGGGCAGCGACCCTGAGCTGATAGTCTCGACAATCGTGCCGCCCGTGGTGTCTACACGGACCTCTATATTCTCGTCTGTCGCGTCTCGCAGCGTGAGCCAGAGCGTGACGGTGGCGACCCCGCGATCGGCTCGCGTCAGGTTACTGTGCGACGGGAACTGCAAGCCGCAGAAGTTTCCGAGCGTGATCTGCGCGTAGGTCGCCGCAGAGTCATCGTAGTCGCCATTGTATCCGCGCCCGTCCCGGTCGGTGTTCGTCTCGCCCGTCAGCGCGTTCGGGGTGAGTACCATCTTGGTCTGCGCCGCGACCCCCATGCTCGTGACCGTTCGGCCCGAAACGGTTGTAGTGTCGGCGAGGTTGTATACGATTTCGTTCTGGGTTTCCTCTATGCGAATGAGCCGCCCGGTTGATTCGTTCACCCGATAGACGTTCGGAACGTCGTCACTCTGCTGGTCGCTGATGACCCACGTCGGTGAGGTGAGCATCTCAAGAAAGCTCGCACCGAGATCGTGCGCTGCGGCAAGCGAAACGTCCTGGCCGCGACCACCCGTTTCGATGTTGATCGTTGTAGCGTCAACCGTCGTGCAGAGAATCTTTTCTCGGTCGACCAGTAGGAGGTAGGTCGTCGGTGAGGCGGGTAGCCCCGCAGTCGAGTCGACGAACTTATTGACGTTGTCCTCCGTGGCGTCGATGGTTTCGCTGAGCGTGCCCTCGAAACCGACCTCCCAAGCGATAATGGGAATGTGCTTCGCGTCCCCGTAGGCTCTCGGGCACCGCTTCCCCATGTCGCGCGGGGATACCTTGGTCGCGTCTCTAGCGTAGATCCACTCGCTCGCAAGCGTTGGGACGACCGTCTCGCACTGGATCGTCAGTGTGAACTCGTTGACCGGCGATACTCGACGCACGCGCCCGCGAAATAGAACGGTGTGCTCGCTACCGGCGAACCCGCCATCCACTGGAACCGTGTCGATATTGTTGACGAGGATCTGGGCGATCTCGATGTCCGCGCCGTACATGTTCAGGCCGTCGAGCGTGACTGAGAGTCGCTCGGCATTCACGAGTTCGTTCTGTAGGTGTAGGTCGAACGACTGGCGAAACGGGGTGAGGTCGTAGGGGTTGGGGATGTGCTCACCGAGCGAGGATACAAACGGGCTTCCGCCCACGACCACCGGGGCGAACGGCTTATCAACTCCGGTGTTCCCGTAGTCGTAGGTGACGGCGATGTTCGAGAAGTAGAGGGAAGCACCACCCGTCCGCGCGACGGCGTCCGTGTAGGTCGTGAGCTTCACGAGCGTGACCGGCGAGATGCCAGATCGCGAAGCTCGGAACGCCTGTGTCGCGTCAAGGGTCCGGGGCATTAGTCGACGGCCTCGATCAGATCGAGGGTGAAGGTCTTGCTCCTCGTTCCGTTCGAGGGCACGAGGATCGAGTTCCGGGTGCGGGGCATGGAGGCGAACTTGACCGAGAGCGCGGGCTCGTCGGTCTCGGGGGGCGTCGAGAATGACGCGGGGTCGATGTAAAACGGGAACGCCATCCCGACTTCGGCGACGAGCGCCTCAAGATTCGTGAGGTCTGTCCCGCTGAGCGGGCTCTCGTACTCGTACTCAATGACTCTCTGCTGTGGCCCGTGCTGGATCGTGGGAGATGCACCCGTGGTATGTTCGAGCCGGGTCGCGTTTGCTTTGAACTCGTCGCTCGAGTTTTGCAGGTTCGGCGCTGCGCTGAACGTCATCACATCGGTGTAGAACAGCTCGCCGAGTTCGTATGTGCCGGTTCCGATGAACGTAACGCGAATGTATTGACGGCTCTGCGTCAGCGTGTCGAACTCGCCTGAGTCGTACAGTGTTCCCGGTACGGGGCTTGAGTCAGACGCGTGCAGGGTTTCCTTGTTCGTCACGAACGTGATGTCGTCTGCCTGCTCGATGAACACCTCTGCGACGTTATGGTTCGCGGGGATAATCAGCCGGTTGACCCCGTTTGTGGAGTCCATGTTCATGATGATCGACGGGTTCGTGTAGCTTGTGCTGAACTTGAATAGCACCGAGTCCCGCTCGTCGACGACGTTCGACAGGGGGAACGAAGCGCTCGCGCTCTCGCCCGAGCCGAGTGTGAGGTTCCCTGCGGCGTCGCCATACTTCAGGCGCGTGTAGTTGAAGTAGGAGAATCTGGGCGCGCGGAATGCCATCAGGTCGGCCTCAATGTTCCGTCGGGGTTCAGCGAGAACCGCCCACCCGATCCGAAGTCGGACAGACCAGTCCCGCCTTGCAAGACGGTCGATTGTCGCAATCCCGGCTCTCGAGTCAATCGCGACCCGCCGCCGGGTAGATGCACCCGCCTACCGTCGGACGACGTACGCCCTCCGCGGGCTACGGCATCGGCGACCGCAGCCGCGCGACCCGCCGCCTCGGCTAATTCGTTGAACCGTTGCGCCGCCGTTAGCGCGCGCGTGCCGCTATCCTCTACTGCAACCGCAACGGTACGCATCGCCGCCGACATAGCGCCCGCGCCGTCCGTGGTGTCGTCGATCGAGTCGCCAAGCTCGTCGATATTCTCGCCCGTTGTTTCCGCGGCGGAATTGAGATCGGTAAACCCTAGCGCGGCATCGGCGGCGGCTTTGCCCATATCGCCAAGACCACGGCGCATATTATCCGCGCGCAATCGGAGCGATTCCACTTGCCGTGTGCCCTCAGCCTCAGCGTCGATCAACTCCTGCGAGAAGCCGAGCGTCGCGTCACGCGCGGCCTGCATGGCCTCCTCGATCGCGCGCACCTCGGCCTCAAGCTCTGCGGCGGTGACGATCCCGAGCGCCTCGCCGAGCTTCTGTAGCGCGGTCGCCTCACCCTTCAGGGCGGCCTCGATCCGCGCGGTTCTCGCCGCCGCATCCTCTTGCGCCTTGGCAAATTCAGACGTCGCCCTTACAGAGTCGTCGAGAAGCCTGACCTCCTCTGCGCGTCTGTCGTTCAGGAGCTTTGTAACCCGGTCGCTTTCCTCTTGGATTGCCTTCAGGTTTGTGACGCTCTCGCCGTACTCATTGATTGCGATGAGCACTTCCGACACTCCAGCGGTTAGCCCACGCAGGAAGTCCCGGCTGGTAGCAAGGCTGCGCGCCCATGAATCCTGTGCGGGGACGAGAGCGCCGAGCTTCGTGAGAACCACCCCGAGCGCGGTGCCGTAGTTACCGAGGACGCTAGAGGTGCCCTCGATCACCTCGGCGAGCTTCTCGCTCGAAGCAACCGCGTTGGTTGTATTCTCGAACCAGTCTTTCAGCTTCGCAGTGCTCTGCGCGAGCGCCACCGTGACCTTGCTCTGCGCGTCGGCGAAGTCCTCCGCACCCTTGCCCGCCGTCTTGATGACAGCGGCGGTAAGCGCTGCGGTTTTCTCTTGCTTCGTCAACTCCTCGACTGTCTTGCCGACGGAATCGGCGAAGTCGGAGTAGATCTTCACCGCGTCGACGACGATCCCGAGGTTGTCGAGAATCAGCGGCGATGCGCGACCGACACCCGTGGTGATGTCGTTGAACGCCTGGGTCGCAGAGATCCCCAGCGAGACGGACGCCTTCGTCGCCGCCTCGAGCAGTCCGGGGATGTCGTCCTTGGAGATGCCAAGCGCGAGCGCGCGGTTGCTTGCGAGGATGATGTCGGACGTGGCGATCTGGTTGTTCGACAGGCTCTTGAGCTTGCCGATAAACTCGTCTATCGCAGCGCCCTGTGATTCGAGGCTACGCTCGAGCGCGCGGCGCTGGCCGAGCCTCTCGCCCGCGGACTCTACGAGCTTGAGCGCACCCAGAACGGACGCGAACGCTGCGGTCAGCGCGAACAGCTTGTTTTTGATGCCGCTCGCAAACTTCGACAGGCTCTTGTCTGTTCGCTTGATCGCGCGCTCTGCGCCCCTCGAGTCGCCCTCTAGGCGAACCTTGACCTTCAGGTCTTTGGCCATGCGTGCCCCTTAGTTGTACTCGAGGCTGAACTCCGTCCCGGCAGTCGTGCTCGTCGCGAGTGCGTCAGTCAGCTCGACAACGGCAGCGGTGCCCGTGCGGTCGTACTTGATGCCCTTGGGCTGGAGGTTGTTCACGGTGATGAGCGCTGCGTTTATCGTGCCCGTCGTCGTCCTGGGCGTGCCGAGCTGCATTGAGAGGTCTGCGGTCGGGGCTGAGGTGTTTACGAGTGCGTCCCACTCGGCAGCGGAGTCGGCCGTCTCGAGGTAGATCCGGCCATCGACCGTGATCCTGCGGTCTACCTGCGACTGACGGATACCCGTCGTCGCGACGTTCGCGTCGCCAAACTCGACGATGTTGTTCGCGATCGTAATGGCGAGGTTCTCGAAGCCGCGCGTCTGGCCGAAGTTCGCAAAGGCCATACCCTCGACGGTCGGAGCCGCAAGGCTCGACTGCGTGCCCCAGGTGAAGGTCGGGAACGTGACGGTGTCGGCGAAGGTCTTGACCGACCCTACCTTGAAGTTCGCGGTGATCAGGCAGTTCTCGCCCGCCGTGAAGTTGAGCACGAGCGAGTCGACGAGGCAGTCCTGAAGCACCCAGGAGAGGTCTGCGGTCCAGAGTTTGACGGTCGAGTATTCCGCCGAGGCCCTCGGCGTGTAGATGTAGTCAGGTGTCACAGCGCCCGAAGCACCCACGAGCCCGGCCGTGCCGAGCAGCTCGTCGATACCCGCGAAAGGCTGCGCCTCGTCCGCCAACGGTGTCGACGAAGCGCCGTTACCCTTGAGCGGGAACGTGATCGAGAGCCCCTCGGTGACTGTGCGAATAAACTCGTCGGCCTGAGCCGTGAACGAACCCGCAATCTGGGCCTGTTCCCGCACGACCGTCGAGAAAGACGGCAGCGCGACGCCGCTCTCGGCGTCGCCCGAGTTCTTGTCCCCGAGGATGATCCCGTTGCTGTTTACGAGCGCGCCGCTCAGCGCCTCGACGGCGGTGTTCGCTGTTCCGAATCCGGCCGTCTGCTCCGCAACCGCGAAGGCTACGCCGTCAAATAGTTCGTCGTTGTTCGCCATGCTGTTTCTCCTAGACGGCGTCCAGCAATACGGACGCGGTTATCTCGAAAGTGATTACGTTTCCAGTGCGCGAGCCCTCGCCGATCTCGGGCGACTCGTCTGGCTCGAGGTCGTACACACCGGACTCCGCGCTCCACTTCGACTCGACGAGCAACTCGTCTGCGACGCGGCTCATGCTGTCGTGAAGGAATGACTCCTCGTTCGTCAGCTTGGCGGCGGCTGAGGCGCCCGCAACGTAGTGGTGTATCAGAATCGTGACGAACGCGCGGGGATGGTTCTGGTTCCCTCGCGGGTAGTCTTTGTCCGGTGAGATCTGGACCTGATAGCGGGCTTCGCCGCCCGTGATTCGGAAGTCGGTCCCATAGTTCGAGGGGGCTTGGGTGATCGTCGTCGGCGCGGCCGTGTGCGCCGCCAACATTCGAGCCTTTGCTGCGGTGTAGAGATCCTCGAACGGTGTAGGCATCAAAAGACCTCATCGGTTGTAATGTCGAGCGTCCCGTAGACGAACGCATCCTCCTGGCCGCTGAACGTGAGCGCGGCGTCGCAGCTCACATCGTCAACGGTTGCGGTTAAATCCGGGTCCGCGAAGATCGCGTCCCGTAGGGCTTCCATTTGCAGATCGACCGCCTCGCGCGTCGTCTCGGCGGTGTCGCCTGGCGTCGTCAGGACGGCGACCTGTACTTGACCGATCACCTTGCGCCGCTCCTGCTTGAAGTCGAGCCGCTCGGGCTCCTGCTCTGCGAACAGGATGATCGCGTGCGGGAACTGATCCTTTGGCAGCTCGCCCAAGACCTTCGGCTCGTTCGTAATCGTGATGCCCGAGAACGATGTGGCGACGTGGACTTCGACAGCCGTTCGGATTGCCTTCATGCGTGACGGCACTTAGACCCCCGCCTCTCTCTTCCAGTTTTTGAGAAAGATGTCCTCGAACTTCGGCGCGACCTTTTCAATCGCGGGTGAGAGAAACGGGCGCTCCGGGTATCGTCCGAGCCCGAGCTCGTGGATTTTCCCGTAAAACAATTCGGTGCCGACTTCGATCGCGAACGGAAGCGGCCTGAGGTCCGGGCCGATGCTGCGCCGCAAGTTTCCGATGCGTGCCGTCAAGTGCTTCGGGTCGGGTGGAGTCATGCCGCTGCGCTTCCCGCCGCCACCCTTGAGAATCTGAACGTCTGCGGCATCCTCTTGGATGAGGTCCGCAGCCTTTATCAGGCTCTTCCTCAGGATGTCGAAGTTCTCACCTGGGTCGAGCTTCTTGAGCGCGCGGCGCAGCTCCTTGCTGCCCGTCACTGAAACGCGCATCGCGACGACCACTACGTCGACCTTCGCCTAAACGGTGCCATCGCGGGAATCGTCTCGCGCGCCCAGATGTCTTTGTCGAACGTGATCGTGGACGCCGGGTCGACGCCCTTTGACAGTAGGCCGCGCCATCCAGAGCCCGACTGCACCGTCTCCTTGTAACGCGCGACGGCGAGCGAGGTCGCAGCCATCACGAGCGTCTCGGGAATCGTGACGTATCCGTAGTCGTAGGTGACGACGATGTTCCGTCGGCCATTGGCCCACTGAACCGGATCGTCGCCAGAGATGCGGACGAGTTTGCCGTCCTCGAGATCCTGCTCGATGCCCTCGAAGTCCGTGTCCTCGACGAGCGCGGTCCCGCCCTCAGTCAGCGAAGTAACCTCGATGATCGGGTAGTGGTCGAGGTAGATCTCGTCCGAGTTGTGGCCGTCCTGTTTCTCTGCGGTGGCCGTGGCCTGCACGATGCTCCTGCCCATCCACTTCTGCATCTCGTTCGTGACGCCCGCAATCAGGGAGTTGAGCACCGTGTCGCGGTCTGCGTCGGTGCCCGCGATGTCTGCGTCGAGCTTCACCTTGGCGAGCGTCGTGAACGGGTCGGTCACTCCGGTGACGGAGTTCATCACGTACTCGCCCGAGAGGTTCATCGCGGTAGGCGTACCGCCCACGGCTGAGACTTCGAGCCAGAGCGTACCGACCGCCATCGACAAGCCCGTCGACTGCTTGAACGTCTCGAGGTTCGAAAGCGTGACGGCCTCCGTCAGGTCGTCGCCGGCCTGGTTATTCTGAAGCCGAACGGTGATCGAGTTCCCGGTGCCAGGAGGATCAGATAGCCGAATCGTCATCTCAGAGAGAATGTTCTCGACCGAGAAGGCGTTGGTCTGCGACGCCGCGACGGGCGCGGAGATCAGCCCTGCGATATTCTGGGTCGCGCCGCGCCACGGCATTTCAGAATTGCTCCATTGATATGTTCCCGTCCCACGCTGTAGCGGTTCCGAGATTCAGCACGAGGTAAAAAACCTCAGGGATTGCTATGTCGATCTCCTGGGACGCGGTAGTGATTCCGCCTTCCGCCTGGGCTGCCGGAACGAACACGAGCACATGGTTCGCCTCTGTCGCGAAGCTCGCAGACGAAACGATCGTGTAGAACGTCGCCTCGTGAGGGCGCTTCACTTTTAGGTTGATCGTCCAAGTGGCCGTGTCGGCTGTGACGTTGTCGGAGTCGAGCCAGATGCGGAGCCCGATGGCTCCTGGCTCAAGCTTGAACGGTCCGAATTGAGTATCGGCTGAGATCGGTCCCGTCAGAATCCGAGAGTCGTGGTCGCAGAAACCGTCGAGCGATCCCGTGAGTTGGATCAACGGTCGAGGGCCTCCCGCCTGAGCGGCGGGCGTGTCCTCGGTGTCGGTGCAGGCTGAGTCCATGAGGACGTTGGGGTAGTGGTCGCCGTCGACCGCGTAGGCGTCGAGCGCAAGGAACATGAACGCGCACAGCACGCCCCAGAATATCGAGCGTAGCCTCATGTCTCCCCCCGGTTGAGCCCGCCGTCGTCCTTCCGGTCGTTCGACGCCTTCGCCTTGCGCTCCTTCTTCTCGGCCTTCGGCTTCTTCTCCTCGTGGCCCGGGGGTCGCGATGCGATCCCTGCAGCGAGTCGTTCTGCCAGTGTCGACTTCGTTGGGAAGTTCCCCTTTCCTGCGGAGATGCCGCCGATCTCCTCGAGCCGCTCAGCGGAATCTCGGCTAGAGCCGGGACGCGCGAGCCGCCTGATCTTCTCCAGTCGCTGTTGAATCTCGAACTCTGTCATACGTGAATCTCCCAAGGGAGAGAGAAGGCCCGCCCCCAAGTCGAGGGCGGGCGATCTCTCAGGGTGAATCGGATTACGACGTGATGGCGTCGATCTCCTTGATGCCAACCGCGTCGACCAGCTGTCCGTCCATCCTCTCGGTGAACTTGAACTGAGTCGTATCGGTTGCGAACCCAACGTCAGTGCTGACCTTCGCCTCGATGCCGCCCTTGCGGACGACCGCGTAGCTCGTGAGATCACCGAAGATGAGGTCGCCAGCGGTTGCCGGGACGTGGTAGACCGGCCGTCCGAAGATCGTGCCGATCGCCGAGGGCAGGTTCGCGTCGGTGACAGGCATCCGAGCTCCGTTGCCGGACTGGAGCACCTGGTTACCGTTGCCGTCCACGAGATTCGTGAGCAGCGTTGCGACGAGCGTGCCTGCGAGCCACGTACCGTTAGGCTGATACGCCTTGCCCAGCGCGAAGAACAACGTCGCGAGGTCCGCTGACACGAGGTTTGTCGTGGTTGCCGAAGTCACGATTCCGCCCGCGAGCGCACCCGTGAGGTTGGGCGAGGTCCCGTTCGTCGTGAGGATCTGTGTATCCTCGAGCAGGCCGATGCCCTGGCCCACGCGAGAACTCATGATCTGCATGACGTTGAACGCCGAGTCGGCGAGCAGCTCATCCGAGAGGATGATCCGAGCGCCGAGCTTGTGCGGGATGAGCATCACGGACGTTGTGGCCGGGTTGGCTTCGGCCGGGGCCGCGCCTTCCGCAGCTGTCACGGCCGTGACCGCTCCGACGGTGGGGACGCGGAGCGTGTTGCCCGCGGTGGTGAAGTTCTGGCAGAGCGGTGCGATCACCGCCGACTGCTGCTTTGCGATCTCGATGACGTTCGAGAACGACTGCGGGAGCAGGTTCGCGCCCGATCCCGAGGTCAGAGCCGTCGGGTCCGAGAGGTCGAGGGCGCCTTCGAGCAGGTTCGCGCGGGCATAGGCTTCGTCGGCCTTCACCCTCGCCATGCGCTGCAAGGCGACGTCGTTGGTGCGGAGCCCCGTGAGCCATTGATTGTTCCAGTGATCCTGGTCGGGATCCCTGGAGCCCTTGAAGTAGGGTTTCGCGCGGAGCAGGTTGCGGTAGAGCGCGTCCTCGGGCTGGCTCCGAGTGACAATCCGACCTTCCGATCGGTTCGTCTCGACGGGGCCGTCGGGCGTGAGGTCGCTCACGTTCGTGCGGTCGGGCGTCTCGGCGAGAACGGCGATCTGTCGACCGATGCCCTCGATGAGTTGCTCCTCCCGCTTCGCCAACACGGAGTTGACCATCGCAGCCAAGGCCGACGTTTTGTTGTCGTCCTCAGGCGGAGTATTTAGTTCTGCTGACATTCGATTTCACCTTCCCGGTCGCCTGAGCCAGAAGCTCGTCGACCGTTTTTCTGATGCGGACGTCTTGCTCATCCATCGCTGCGGATAGCAGCCGTCCGAACTCTTCTGTGTCAATGGGCGAGGTCACGCCCGAGAGATCCCAGTTGTCGACCGGAGGCAGGTCAGCCTCGGGCTCGGGATCGGGTTTAACTTCGACGTCGATCGCGTCGTCGCTTCTGTCGCTCCTCTCGTCTGCCAGCGCGGTCGCCAGCTCTGCGGGGAGCAGGATTCTTTGGCCTCCGATCTCGACCTCTACGAGCTGCGAGGCTTCGTCCTCGAGGTCTGTGCCTGATGCCACGGAGTTGATGAGATCAGCGACGGTTGCGCCTGACGCCATCGCGTCGCGCGAATCGTTGCGGAGCCACTGGAGGATCTTGGTCGTGTCGCCAGGAACTCGCTCGGGCTCTTGGGAGTCGTCGGCCATGCCGCGCCAGAAGTTTTGGACGTCGCCTTCGGAGCTGTCTGCGCGTCCGATGAGCGCGGCGGTGTCTGCGCCTAGCGCGACAACGGAACCCTCTCGCGCGATCCACTCCTCGAAGTAAATCCCCCAGCGCGCGGGACCGTTCGCGGTCTCCGCATCTACGAAGTGCGGGTGGTCGGACGGGAGGTTCACGCGCCGGATTGACTTGCCGGGCACCTCGTCCCACCGGATCGACACCGCGTTGACGTGGCCCTCGGCGATCATGTGCGCGAGGTCGCGCCGCGCCTCGGCCATTGGGCCGTTCATCTCGATGTTCCCTCTCGCGAGCAGGCGCGGGGGGGAGTCGCCGAGGTTTTTGGTCGGGTTCGTGACCGAGCCCAGCGTCCCGTTCGGATCGTTCCAGTGTGATGCCAGAAGTGGCATACGCTCGGGAATCTGCCCGCCCTTGATCGAGAGGACGTGCCCGTCGGAGGCTTCGCCCTCGGTGGCGAGTGTCATCTCGAACACGCCGTCCGTGCCGATGCTCTCGATTCGTGCTGTTCTCTCGTACTTACTCATGTCAGGCCCTCGTCGTAGAGCATCGTCGAGTTAAATCCGACGGCCCCGATATGGGTGGTTTCTTTTGTGAGGTCGTGATCGACCATCGGCGAAAACCCCGCCGCCTTCGCCTTCTCCGAGAAGTAGATGTCCTCACCCCGGTAGACGTACCCGTCGCCGTAAGCGACGTACTCGGTCATAAACCACGGGCGGGGCATCGCCTGGAACACGCGCGCCTCGATGAGCGCAACTCCAAAGCCCATCCTGTAAACCTTCTCGAGGCCCTTCTCGTGTCGCCCTGTCGAGACCGGCTGGAGCTTCGCGTCGATCGCCGTTCCTCGTAGCGGTAGCGTCCTGGTCGTCGCGTTGATCCCGACCCACGGCCGCCCATGCTCAAGGAGTCTGTGGGCCGTGTCGTTCGGAAAGCTATGGTCCGAGTCGATCCAGAGCAGGTGCGTCGCCTCGAGCTTGTCGATCGCGCGCTCTGCTAGTTCCTGTCTAACGGCCGGGAGAATCGAACTCGAGGCTGTCACCGTGACGACCTCCTCGACGCCCTTCGACCTCACGTTCGAGAGTCTGAGCACCATCGCCGCAAGCGAGAAGGCATACTGAGCCTTGACGTTCTCGAGATGCGGTAGGCATATTGCGAGCCTGCCCATCAGTCGTTCACCGGAGTGAGGAAACAGCGGCAGTTGATCGAGTTGCCTGCGCTCAGTGCGCCGCCACCCGCCCCCACACCTGGCGCGTCTGCGGCTTCATTCCCGAGATCGAACGGCTGGCCGACGTCCCTGACCTGGCCCTCGGCGAACTGATGCGAGTCGCGAACGTCGGCGTCGAGGTTCGTATTCCAGCGCTTCTGATCGACGTCCATCACCTCGAACGCCTCGAGCTGCGCCGTCTGACTGGCCTTGAGGATCTCGGTGCGCGCGATCGTGCGCGCGTCTGTTCTGACTCGCTTCTTGAACTCCGTCTTGATCCGCTTCGCGATCTGGTCGACGCTCTCACCCTTGCCGGTAGCGTCGGCGAGCATGGCCCCCAGCCGCTTCTTCGTGGTGGCGTTCACATTCGTGACGAGGTCTGCGCCCTGACGCCTGAGCACCTTCTGCATCTCGGGCGTGAACGCAAAGGCATCGTCGCCACCACCGAGCCCAGTCAGCGTCTCGCGTAGGATCTCGATGAAGGCCGCTTGCCTGATCGGCTCCGCTCGGATCTCGAACAGCCGCGCCCACTCGTCGGGGTCGATCAGCAGCTCGGGATCGACGGCGCGGGTGCGTTGATCCTCGAGCAGCCGCAGAACGCTCTCGAGTTGCGCGCGGAAGATCGTGCGAATCGCCCGGAGCATGATCGGGACGAACTGCTTCTCGCGCTTGATCTGGCGCTTCCACTCGTTTTCGGGCGAGAAGTGCTCAGCGCGGGATCGCGAGGTTCGCGCCTGATGCGTGTTGAAGGGGTAGTAGGTATACGGGTCACCCCCTGAGCGGCCGTCTCCTTCGTCCTCGGGGTCGAGGTCGACCGGCTCGAGATCGCCGAGCGCGCCTGGCTGATCGCCTGGGAAGTCGTCGAATCCGTCAATGTCGTAGGGTTGCTGGCCCATGTTCGCGACGGGCAGCTCACCCCAGTCGATCGGGTCGAGCCCGCGATCCTGGCGGACTTGATTGACCGAGCGAACCATGCCGAGAAGGTCTGACGCTTCTTGCTTGAGGGTGAATTCCTTGTCGTCCGAGACGAACTCCTCGAACTGGACGAAGATGCCCGAGTCGAAGTCCGGCGCGAGTTGTAGCGTGAGCGCATCGGCGATCAGGTTCGCGACGGGCTTCACGGCGTGGCGGTCAAAGACGTACTGATTCGTCTCGGCGCTGGAGCGGTCGCCTGATACGACCTGGCCGAGAATCGAGCGCGGGACCGAGTAGCCCATGAGCTGCTCGTCTCGCCAGAACTCAAGCAGCGGGACGACGTCCGCGCCGCTCTGCATCATCATCTCGATGAGCTTGTATCCGACGGGCAAGATCGCGGGGGAGTCGGTGTTCTTTCCGAAGCGCGTGTTGTAGTTCTTGCTCCACTCTGCGGCGAACCTGTCGCGCTCTGTCTTTGAGAACGCCGTCGCGTCGACGCCCGTCTCAAGGACGGACTTAGGGGTCGCGTCCTTCTCGTAACGCCTGCGTAGGTGCTGCCCTGCGAACTTCAGACCGTCGGCGGTAACCGCCTCGGGTGCGAGGTAACCCTCGCTCGCCCACATATTCTCGGGGTCGGGGAAGAAGAAGCGAATGACCTGATCGGCAGGAAGGAACTCCTCGGAGCCCGCGCCGTTGCGTACCCTGTACCGCTCGACGACGCCGTTCGTGACGAGCGGGACGATGTTCGTCGGCGGGATCGGGTGCAGCTCGAGCGGAGTCCCGAGCATCGACCCGACCTTGAGCCAGTACGCCTCGCCTACCGTGACGATCCATTGACCAGTCAGACGGAGAAGCTGTGAGCGGGTGATGTTCGGGTGCGGGCGGTCGAGCACCATCTTGAGCGGGTGGTCGTCGAGGATCTCGTCGACCACTGTGCCGTCCCGCTCGCGTCGCTTGAGCTTCACTTCTGGGTTCAGGGTCGATACGCGGGTCGCGATGGCGCGTGTGGCGGTGTCTGCGATCCCGAGCGACTCGCGCAGTAGAACGTCGTGCGAGGGCTGGTTTGCGATGCCAGGGCCGAAGTCCCTGAAGCCCGGCGGTTGGAAGTCCATAGGGGGTCCGCTGGCCCGCTTCCCGCTAACCCAGCTCGCTATGCGCTCTCTGGCTTCTGAGATCATTGGGGCCTCAACTCCTCGTCCACCACGTCCTCGCCGTACAGGTCGCCTGGAGTCAGACCGGCCCTCACAGGGAACAGCTCTGCAATCGAGTACACGAGCGCGTCAGCCCTGTTAGGCGATCCGTCTCCCTCGTAGGTCGTGGGGGTGAACTGCGTGATTTCGTCCTCGAGTTCAGGGAAGCTGCCGACGTGCGACACCTCCCCGCGCTCGTACATCCCGGCGACCGGCTCGAAACGGCTTGGCTTCGACTTCGATGCCCAGACCTTCTTTGTTCTGATCTGAACGCCCATGCGCTCCATCGCGTGCGCGAGCACGGTGGGCACGAGATCGCCGCCGTAGTTCGCCTCCCAGACGATGCAGCTCGCCTCGAACTCAAGCGCGAGTTCAATCACCTTGCGCGCCCATCCGTCGGGGCCGAGGGTGCAAGTGCGGTCTGCGAGGACGTAGGCCCGCCGTGGCCCCGCCCTCGCAGTCGCACTTATGCCGCAGGCGTCGCCTCCCCCGCCAAAGGGGTCGACGCCAACGACCACGCGCTCGAACGCCTCGGGTGAAACTCCCGCGCAGCGCTGCGAGTCGATCATCTCTTGAGACACGATCGCGCCCTCGACGTCGGGCAGAATCTCGCCGTCGAGTTCTTGGCGCCCGAGTCTCGTCCCGTGGTATTCGGCGTGCTGCGCCGCGACGTAGCTCGGCGCGAGGTTCGACTCGTTGTCGTACATAGACGCACGCGTAACGACGGTGTCAGCGCGGGAGATCAGCCTCTTGATTAACGCTCTGCGCTTCGGCGTCGATGTGCATATAATCTGCGGGTTCGCCCCCGTCCTGATTCTCTGCTCGCCAAGCGCGAAGGCCTCCGGCCCCGTCATGCCCTCGGGCTTCCACGCGTCGATCTCGTCGTACCATGCCTTGTCAGCTGCGGGGCCCCGGAATCGTTCGGCCTTCTGCGCTGCGAACAGTTGGATCTTGGCGCCGTTATGCGTGATGAGGTTCGGGTCGTCCTTCGCCATGCGGAGCGTCGGCCGTTGGTGAGCAGGCCAGACGCCCAACAGCCCGGGGGCGCCCTCGGATCCGTGTACCATCGTCCTCATAGTGTCGACCCAAGTGGGACCAGCGACATTGACGGTCCGCGCTTCGCCCGAATCGCACCACTTACGAACCATCTGAGCGCCCGTGAATGTCTTACCGCTACCCGCGCCCCACTGCATGATCCAAATAAACCAGCCTGGTGGCGGCTCGACCTGATGCGGTAGGGGAACCCAAAGAGAGTCAAGTTGCAGCCGCTCCGTTGCCGTTAGGCTTTGCAGGAACCGGCTCGTCCTCTCCGGCGAGGAACTGATTGATCTTAGCCTCGAGCGCAGAGTCATCGACTGCGGGGAGATCGACCTCATGCTTTTGAACCGCAGGCCACGCTCGAGCCAGGTACTCTCGGATCATCTGCCCGTTCCGCTTCAGCATGGAGTCGACGAACACCCTCGCGAGCGCCTCGCGCTTCGTCGTGTCGGATCCGGGGATCTCCTCGTCGAGGACTCGTGCGACGATCGTCTCGAATGTTAGGCGAGGCGGTCGACCCTGCGGGTTCCCGCTTTCGCCTGGCTTCCATTGGGTCGCCTTCAGATGCTCGGGACAATCACCCACCCTCCGTCCCTCCGAGGATCACGGGGAATCCGAGTCGGCTGACGACGAACGCGGCGACGAGGTCGGGGGCGTTGTAGACGAGCCACCTCATACCTTCGCCGCGACCGCGTTGGTCTGCGCCTCGCATCTCGAGAGGACGATGTCGCAATACTTCGGGGACAGTTCTATCCCGAGGCACTCGCGACCGAGCGCGGCAGATGCGACCATCGTCGAGCCGCTCCCCATGAATGGATCGAACACAACGTCCCCCGGATCGGTCAGGACGCGAATGAAAAAGTCTGGCATCGACACGGGGAACGCTGCAGGGTGGCCGAGCGCGTCCCTATTCTTTCCGAGCGTGAGGACGTTCGACGGGTAAGCCATGCCCCCGAGTAGATTGTCGGGGATCCCGCCGTTGTAGAGTCCCTTGCCCTGATTGTCGGCGAGTCGTCCCGCGTCCTTGTTGTTACGGTATCCCCCGGTCTTACCCTTCGTGCCCTGCTGTTCGTAGGTTCGCTCATTGTGACCTGCAGCTGTCTTGCGGGAGTCGACGCCCTTCCGCCTCATCCCCTCAGTGAATCCGTGTTCCTGTACGTCCTCCATGTTCGGATGGAGGCCGCTCCAGTCTGGGACGTCGTCGGTCGGGTGCATGACCCTGTCGGGGTAGAATTTGTGTCGGCCGCGAGCGAAGTGGAATATCGGCTCCCAACCGTTCTTGAATCGCTGCGCGGGGGTCTTGGGGGTTCCGCCATGCGACCAGATAAACTCGTCGACGAACCGCCAGCCCCACTCCCTGACGTGAGCTAGGACGAGATCCCTGACGTAGAGAACGCGCTGCCCGTCCTCGCAGTGCTCCTTGATATTGACGAGCCATGATCCATCGTCCGACAGATTCCTCGAGACATTGTCGGCGACGTCTGCGAACCATTCGACGAACCGGTCAGGGTGTATCCCCTCGAACCCGCTCTCCGTGTCGTATTCGCGCTGCTGCGCGTAGGGGGGCGATGTGATCCCGAGCGTCACCTGGCGACCCTCGAGCAGGCGATCGACGTCCTCGCTCGAGGTGGCGTCCCCGCAGATGAGCCGATGCTTGCCGATCTGCCAGACGTCGCCCGGTTCGCATCGCTGCTCGGGCTCGGGTAGTGCGGAATGACCGGCTGATCCATCGTCGACCCCGAGATCCAGGGGCTCTTGGATGAGCTTGGCGAGCTCGTGATCGTCGAATCCCGTCATGGCGAGATCTGCACCCTCGGCCTCGAGACCCTTCAGGAGCTCGCGGAGGGGCGCGTCGTCCCAATCGCCAGAGATCCGGTTGAGCGCGAGGTTGAGCTGCTTCTCGCTGGGGTCGTCGAGGTCGACCCACGCGACGGGGAGCGAATCGAGACCCTCGGCCTGCGCCGCCTTGACTCGCTGATGCCCGCCGACGATCCGACCGGTTCGGCGATTCGCGATGATCGGCTCGACGGCGCCAAAGAACCTCAGCGAGCGCCTCAGGGCGGCGAGGTCATGATCGTCGATCTTGCGAGGATTGTACGGCGCGGCCATTGACGCCAGCTCGGAGACTGGCATCGGCTCGACTTCTAGGCAGTCGGGCGCGGCCGACGTCAAGCATCGACCTCGTCGATCTCGTCGAACTCATGATCGACGTCTCGGCCCGACAGGAATCGCCGGGTATTCCGTTCCATGAATCGATCTACGGGCTCAGCAAGGTCGAGCGCCTCGTAGATGTCGGCGTCATCGTTCGGATCTGGCATCTGTGTCGACCTGATCGACGGTAGTGGTGGGGAGGTGCAGGCGGGATTATCACCATGAATTATAGCAGAGGGTCGGGGCGCCCCGCTATTCGGATCGAGAAGCCGAGCGTTTACCTCGGTCTATAGGGTATCACCGGCATCTACTCGAGACGATCGCGCTCGGATTGATAAGCTCGATCACCTCGTCGATCGATCTACAGATGCACACCTGGCCGCGCCATCGCGAGTGGAATCGCTCCTGCGCCGGGGTGAGCTTGCCACCTGGCCGCTTGAGTTCGATCAGGAGGTTGCGGCCCCGCCAGCCGATCAGGAGGTCGGGAGCGCCGCGGTGGTTGAGCTTCTCGAAGGGGATCCCGAGCTGCCTGAGCGCAGCGCAGACCTCTGGCTCGATCGCATCGCGCGTATTAGCATGGCTGAGCAGACCCACTACTTTGATCCCAGCGCGGCGCGGGCGATCTTGCCTTTATCAAGTTGTATGGGTGACGCGGGACGCATTCCCATTTCACGTTCGTAGTTGACTGCCGCACCGTAGAATTTTAGCGCCGCCCGCAGCCGGGTGATCTCCTGCTCCAGTTCTTCAATGTGAACAGCCGCTTCTGTTTCAGGTAGAAGATTGATCTTCGTCTGCAGGATTGCCTTCTTCCAGCCCTCGCGTAGATCTTTGATTTCTTCTTGTGCTTCTTGGAATAACTTTCGGATCTCGTCCAGTGAGAGCGGGTCACTCACCCTCACCTCCTCTGATGGCTGCGCTGGTAGCCCCCCGTTCATCGCCGCATAAAGCGTTGTGAGCGCGAATCCCCGTATCTGATTCAAACTCGGCGGCGGTTGCGTTTTCGTACCAACCCAATGCTTCGCGTAGTTCTGATGAACGCTCCCGCTCGGCTTCGACGGCATCATTGACAGCGCATCGTATTTGATCGGTGATGGCAAATTCAATAGTTGCGAGGTCGAACATCCCGTCCATCGCGGTTCTTGCCCGCTCTCCCGGCGTCGGGTCAGTCACGACGCCGACCTCCCGAGATGGATCGCGAGCAAGATCACGGCCGCAGCGATGACGTAGATCCAGAAGGGATCCATCGCCTCGCGTTTCCAGATCAGATGCCACCTGATCCCGAGCCGGGTCAATCGGATTCGCGTCACTGTGCCGCCCTCCCCCTGTCGCAGCTCGTCCACCTGAGCGGGAGCTCGATCGTCGAGACCATCTGCGGGTGGACGCCGATCTTCAACATAAAGTGCTTCCAGATGCAAATGTAGCACTTCCGAGCGGGCGTCACCCCCTCATGCGGTCGGGGGAGCTCGTGCTGCGGTTCGCGTCGATCAAAGAACCTTCGGATCCTCATGTGACAGTCAGAGCAGTGTGTAATGATCTCGTGTCGATACCAAACGTCAGCCATCGTCTTTCACCTCGGGGGATACGATCGGATTCAATCGGCGTCGCTCTCTGCGCTGCTCCTCGAATCGTTCGACTTGCAGTCTGCGCTGTCTCGCCTCATTGCACTTGGCGAGAAGCACCGCGAAAGGGGGAAAGGTTCCGTGTTCCCGCGTAGAGATCACGAGATCGATCCCCGCCTTGACGTCCCTGATCTTGAATCGATGTCCCCGCAGGGCATCGATATATTCTGCGGATCTTTCCGAGCTCGCGCCGCTAGGAAAGGCTCGAGCGAGCTTCGCCATGAGCTGATCTCGGACGTCAGTCATCCCGATCCCTTCGGGCCTTGGCGATCGCCTCGGCCGAGTTCGATTCGCGATCGATCTCAGCGAAGCTCTTGGCGCGGGTCGCGCCTGGCCGCGGATTGAGATCGCGTCTCCAGTATCGATGAGCGAGGGCTCTGATCTTGGCGAAGTTCTGGCGATCCGTCTCGAGCCCGAGGGCGGCGACCTCGCAGACGATGAGCTCGTAATTCTCATCGATCCAGTCCTCGAGCGTCTGGCCTGATTCGGAGATCGTCCCGAGCTTGGCGAGCATCGCAAATAGCCATTGTCCATCGACAGCCGAGAGAGCGCCCGCAGATGGGATGATCCCGTCAGGGCTGCTCGAGATCGTCGATCGTGGGCGAACCTCGAGATCGCGGGGGGATTTACCCTCGGGGTCGGGGATCGGGACGAACCCCTCGAGGTCATGATCGGTCTCGCGTATGCTGGGGGGATCGTAATCGGCGAGATCGAGGTCGACGATCTTTCGGCCGACTCGCGACTGATGGAGATCTTGATACAGGGTCTCGTCTGGATGGGCGCGGTCCCCGAGGATCTCGCGGTCGAGCTTCTCGGCCAGGGCGGCCGCGAGTCGGCGGTCACTCTCGATCAAGGCCTCGCGTAGACGGGGATCCATCGGCTCGAGCATCTCTGTATCAGGGGATCCGGATGGGTCGATCGGGGGTGTCGCGCTCTCTCTCGTAGAGAGAGCTTCTACTCTATTCTCCTCTATTCTAATGGTCGGAGCGAATCCCTGCAATTTCGACCAGTTAGAGACCTCTACCAGGTAGACGTCTCCGAGACGTCGCAGAGACGTCAACGAGACGTCTCCTAGACGTCTCATCGTAGCCTCGGCGTGGACGACCCTCTCGCGCCTGGCAAGGGCGCAGATCGAGCGTCGAGATAGGGAGATCGATCCATCCTTGGAGTTGGCTCTCGAGAGCGCAGCGAGCAGATTGATAAAGAGCCGAAACGCGGCGTCGTCGATCTCGGAGATCTTTGGATCATCGAGGATGTCCTCTGTCAATCGGAACCAGGGACGATGATCGCTCGGGAATCGGCGCCTCTTGGCCATTCAGCCCCCAGGGTCATCATTACCGAAGGGGCATCCGATAGGCAACTCTTTTTTTTTTGATTTTGGCGATTATTTGCTCCAGATCCCTTGCCGGGGGGACGATGATGGATATATGATGTCACTCACCCGAAACGGAGGCGCAGATCATGGCCAAGAGCAGCGAATCAAGAAGGGAACTCCCCTGGACAGTCGACGTCGAGAAGGTCAGGCGAGCCGCCGTTTCCGTGGCGAGCAACGCCGACAAGGCCGAGTTCCTGGCCGCTGCCATCCGAGAGGGCGCAGGCGCAATCGAGGCCGAGCTGATCTCGGAACTCCTATCCCTCAGGGCGCGGGACGCGCGAGGTGGCCTGTAATGGCCGTGCGTTGCGGGCATACGGTCTGCTGGGAACGGGCGATCAGCGCCGGTGATGGGCGACCTGTCGAGTGCATCGCCACCGCACCCCGCGAGAGCGATTGCCCGAAGCACGGTGACGAGGCGATTAGCCCGGAGACGGGGCTCTGCCTGCGATGCAAGGCGCTCGCGGATTACGACGCGCCCCCACTGGTTCCCTGCAGGCGGTGCCAGTTCTCGGACGAGCTGAACGAGGACGGGTTCTGCCTGCTCTGCTCGCAGAATGACGGGGCGGCAGCATGAGCGCGCACATCGACGTAAGGCTCGCGAAGGCTCGCAGGAGCAAGCACGTCGCGCTCTGCGCGGCCGTGAGGGATCTCAAGATCGGTCTGCGAGAAGCGAACGCAGAGCTTGAGTTTCTCGGCCATCACATGAAGCCGTTTTCCAAGGCCATCATGACGACACGGGCGAAGCAAGCCCACCGCAGATCGCAGCGCGTGCTCGACTCGATCGACGAGGCCAATCATGGGTGACTGGCCCGTCATCCTGCCGATCCTCGCCGTGGGCTACGTGCTAGGCCGAGCGCGGCCCTTCCGCACGTGGTGCACGCATAACAGTCAGCTCACTATCAGCGCGGGGCGTCTCGGTAGGCGCGACCGCGCGAGGTGCCCGTCTCCCGTGAGAGGTTCTCGCGAGAGTGTTGGTGGCGTGGAGCGCAATGAAATGGTTTTCAAGTGATAGCCGCCAGGGCGAGGGGTGGCTCGTGGGATAAGGCCGGAAGCTGAGGCTCACGGGTCGCCCCTTCAACTTCGACCGGAGGTCATAAGTCATGAAAGCAACGGAGCAACCGAGCGAACTGGTCGTCGCAGAGTCGGGCGAGGTCGTCGCACCGAGCGCGCAGGGCGCGAGCGCATCCCTTGAGACGTATCTCGAGATTCAGCGCGTGTTCGATCTCAAGATGCCCGACTGCATCATGCCGATTCAGGACAAGAAGTTCCGCAAAAAGGCGTACTGGCGCGCGATTGCGACGGCGTTCAACGTGAGCTGCGAGGTCGTCAGGGTCGAGCAGGTCGAGTTCGGGAGCGTCGAGGGCGGAGACTTTGACTGGGGGTTCACCGCCATCGCTCGCGCGACCACGACGAACGGCCGCATCTCTGAGAGCGACGGCACCTGCATGGCCAGCGAGAAGTACGGCGGCTCCTGCACCGTCCACAACGTCCGCTCGCACGCGGTCACGCGCGCGAAGAACCGCGCGATCTCGGACCTCGTTGGGTTCGGAGAGGTGAGCGCCGATGAGCTGCCCGCCGATGCGTTCGCTCGCCAGGTCGAAGGCGTACTCGACGAGCCAACCACGATCCCGCACGCGCCGACACAGCAGGGGGCCGTAGCGCCCACGGGCGGCACGCTCACGAAGGCCCGGATCAAGCAGCTCGGGGTATGGCGCGCAGGCTTCAAGGCGTCCGAGGAGGTTCACGGCAAGAGCGACGAGGACAAGTGGAAGTCGATCAACTGGGCGCTCGACCGCATGGGCTTCGACAAGGTCGATCAGGTCGATGACGACCGGGGCGATGAGCTGATCGAGACGATCGGTCAGTACCCCGCCAGCCAGCGGCCCCCGACACCTGGCGAGTTCACCGGCTCGGGTGACGCGGAGGTGCCCTTCTGATGCAGCTCTACAAGATCGCAGACGAGATCGAGCGAATCCTCGCGTCCGAGGTGGACCGCGAGACAGGTGAGATCTCGGACGAGACGCTTGAGAAGCTCGCAGAACTCGAGATGGGTCGCGACGCGAAAGCGCTCGCGGTCGCCGCGTACCTCAAGGGCGAGCTGGCCGAAGCGGAGGCCGGGAAGGTCGAAGCCGAGAAGCTCAAGAAGCGGGCGACCGTTCACGAGAACCGCGCGAAGCGGCTCGTCGAGTATCTCCAGAACTGCATTCCGCAGGGATCCGATCCTATCTCAGACGCTCGCTCTAAAATAGCTTGGCGGAAGAACCCGCCGAAGGTGTCGATCCCTGACGCCGAGGCAGTCCCGCCGAAGTTCCAGCGGGTCGTTCCCGAGACGCGGGCACCCGACAAGAAGGCGATCCTCGATGCGCTCAAGGCGGGCGCGTCGCTTCCGTTCGCGGTGCTCATGCGATCGAACCGGCTAGAGATCAAGTGATGGCGGTGCCCGAGCCGTACTACAAAGTTCTCGACAAGGGTGGCGAGGCGCTCTACGGCCGCGGGGCGTGGGGGTTGCCGCGCGGTAGTCGTCCAGGCTGCTGGGAGAAGGCTACGGGCGAACTCGCAGTCTGTCGAAACGGGCTCCATCTCTGCCGCCGGGGCGACTTGGTTCGTTGGCTCGGGCCGCGGATCTTCGAGGTCGAGACTCGCGGCGACGAGTTGATCGTATCGTCCGACAAGGTAGTCGTGCGCGAAGCCCGCCTAGTCCGTGAGTTGGCTTGGGACGAGAGGGTCGCGCGCCTATTCGTTGCGGACTGTGCTGAGCGGGTGCTCCCGATCTTCGAGGCACAATACCCCGACGACGATCGGCCCCGAATCGCGATCGAAATCGCGCGTCAGTTCGCGATGGGTGCTGTTGACGATGCCGCGAGGGCTGCCGCGGGGGATGCCGCGTGGGCTGCCGCGGCCGAAGCCGATGCCGATGCCGCGGCGCTCGCGACCGCGATGGCGGGGGCTGCCGCGTGGGCTGCCGCGTGGGCTGCCGCGGGGGATGCCGCGAGGGCGAGGTTTCCCGTGAGGGCTGCCGCGTGGGCTGCCGCGAGGGCGAGGTTTCCCGTGAGGGCTGCCGCGTGGGCGGCCGCGGGGAGGGCTGCGTGGGCTTGGCAAACCGAGCGTCTGTTCGAGTACCTCGGAAAGTGACGCTCGTGTGGGCCTGCGTGCTGATCTCGTGGTCTAGCCCTGGCGGGGAGTTCGCGGGCTACTACGTCGGGGTCGACGGCGTGGGCATAGCGGCTGTTCTCCGTACTGGCGGCAGGGTTCGCAACGAGTGGGAGTTCTGCCCGATCGAGAAGTACCACGCTTTCGAGCTTCGCATCGCGGCATACCCGCAGAGCGGGAACCACGGCCCCTGGAGCGACCCGCTGTTCGTGCAGCGCATCCACAACTTCGATGCGAACGGCAGCGGGGCGACAGACGGCGGCGACTTCGGCGCGTTCGTGAACGCATGGGGGAGTAGCGCCCCAGCTTTCGACGCGGACGGCGACGGGGTCGTGGGGGGCGGCGACTGGTCCGCGTTCGTGACGGCGTTCGGTTGCGAGTATCTCGAGAGCGGGATCGCGGTGTGCCTGTGAGCGCACGTTTGCTATTCGCGCTCGGGCTGCTCGGCCTCGTGGGCATGGTGGTCGCGACCCTAGTGGGGGCACGGATTCTGGACGACCGCTGGCAGGCGAGTAAGGCGCGATTTAAGCGACCAGACGGCCCGCCGCGGACGCTGCTGGAGGGGGAGCCGGACGGGCAGCCGGTCAAGTGGAAGTGGTAAATGGCGTGGCTCTACGTCCCATCACGGGGCTCGCACTTTGTGCCGGGGTTGGAGGACTCGAGCTTGGGCTCAAGCTCGCCCTGGGAGAGCGATACCGAACTGTCTGTTACGTCGAGCGGGACGCCTACGCAGCGAGCGTCCTCGTGGCGAGGATGGCAGACAAGGCCCTGGATTCGGCTCCTATCTGGGACGATCTCGAATCCTTCGACGGCAGATGGTTCCGCTCGACAGTGGATATTGTCTCTGCGGGGTTCCCGTGTCAGCCAGCAAGCACAGCAGGAAAGCGTAAGGGCGACCGAGACGAACGCTGGGTCTGGCCTCTCATTACAGACATTCTTCGCGACACGCGACCGCGAGTTATTTTTCTGGAAAACGTGCGTGGACTCATCCAATGCGGACTCGCCCAGGTTCTCGGATCGCTGGCCGATCTCGGGTTCGATGTGGAGTGGGGAATGTTCAAAGCGTCCGAGGTTGGAGCGCCGCACTTCCGACCCAGGGTGTTCATTCTTGCCCACTCCCGCAGCGAGCCCCTACGGATCGAACCGGGGCGGGGGGGCGGGCAGGATCGGGAAGATCCGCCTGAGCCTGCGCGGGATTTTCGGTGGTCCCGAGAACCCGGAATACATCGAGTGGATGATGGGACTCCCTACAGGGTGGACCGACTGCGATGCCTCGGGAACGCCGTGGTTCCCCAGCAAGCCGCGCTCGCCTTCCGAGAGCTCTGGGGGCGGATAGCGACATGACGCGCTAATGCGTCGCGGAAATAGGAGAAGCGAATCATGAGCAACACGAAGCCGAAACTCACCCAGATCCGATCAAAGATCGTGACCATGACGGTGCGCTCGAGGATCGCCCTCGAGGAGATCGATCAGCTCATCGCGATGGGTGGCGAGGGTGATACCGGGACGATCGAAGCCGCGACCGAATCAGTGAAGGGATCATCTACTGGCGTGCTCTCAGATCTCAAGCGCTACAACTCAGGGCAGGGCTGAATCGCCTCATCAAGCTTTTTGCGGATCGCCCCAAATGATTCCGCAAAGATCGTGAATGTCGGAGCCTCCCCCCCCTCGCTCGTGGCGGCATATTCGTGGCAGGGCGCCAGGGCATCCCGATTGTGCCAGATGGAGTGATTCCGGTAGATCGTGAAATACGTGTAGCCGCCGTGCTGGTTTCTCATGAGTCCTCGTCCATCGTTTCGGGGTGAACCAGCTGGTCGTACCATTCCTCTCGGAATACGTCGTCAATCGCGATCGAGAAATACTTGCCGAGCTGCAATAGCTCGCCAGGTGTCAACTCAGACCAAGCGATCCCGGGTGCTCCGTTCGAATCGAACCACAGGACGACGGCCTGAATCACTGGGTTATTTTTCTGCGCTGTTAGCTTCGCGAGGTGCGCGGCGAGTTGCGCCGGGCCATTGATCTCGGTCGGTAGGATGAGAACATCCTCAAGCTGCATCGCGCCTCGCCTTCTCGTAGCGACCCCTCGCTACGGTGTGGTACTGGCCGCAGTCCCTACAAACGAACTGAACCTTGTCGTGCCCGGCAGCCGTGCGTCGGTGCTTGTTCACGATCGTGTTCGCGCCGTTGCAGTTCGGGCATCGGCTCACGTTGCGCGCAATACTCGCCTGGGGCGCTGGGAACCACGGCCGAGCGTACTGCCAAAGCTCAGCCAGGAGGTCGACGTCGCGACGGCAGTAACGCGCCATCTCGCGCAATGAGGGCTGGTGGTTCTCCGTCACGATCTTGACCCAAAGGCTGTAACTGGTCCTGATCTTCTCGCCGAGCGAGAAATACTGCCCGAGGTCGTCGAGCTTGTTCGAGTTCATGTAGGTGTAGCGAGAGAATAGCTTTTTCGTATCGACCGTGACGTAGTGCGGAGCCATCGGGATGCCGTACTTCATCGCGCGCGCGCGCAGCCAAGGCTGATCGAACGAGTCCCCGAAGTGGGCGATCGAGTATCGGGCTCGATCGAGTAGGGCCACCGTCTTGCGGATCATCGTCTCTTCATCCGCGTCCTTTCCCCACGTGAGCGTCCGCGCCTTGCCTCCGTCGAGCCACTTGTAGCCGACGACGCAGATCTGCCGCTCTTTTAGAACCGCCTGTGGGAGAATGGAAACCTTGTAGCCGGTGCGCCAGAAGAGCCCAATGTTCGGTGTCGTTTCGATGTCCCAGACCAGAACGTCATCGTCCACTCATACCCCCTCGAGTCGAACCATCCAAGTCGGCAGCGCAATCATGTGGCGGCACCTCTCGCCTACGTCGGGGCCGCATGAGTCCCATGACGAGTTGCCGCCGAGCCGCACGCCGACGTACAAGACGATCGGCGCAATCTGCAAATACCAAGGGAGGAGTTCTCGGGCGTGCTGGCGTAGGGCGCGGTCGGCGAAGCCCTTGGCACGCCAGGTCATCGAACCTGCGTCTCGGTCTCGTCGAGTATTTTCTAGAGGACGGTGACAGCGCGTGCAGTAGTGCCAATCATGCACGCGGCCGGCTAGCCTGAGATTATGCCGCGCGTATACCCAGTCGGGAAAGCCACCCGAGAGCCCATCGTCTTTGAAGTCGGGCCAGAGCTGGGCGATCTGCGTCAAGTAGTAGTCGATCCGCTCGGGCTTGCGTTTCACGGTGCTGCCCACGAGATCGGAACGCGGGTCGAGTCACCCCGGCACTCGACCAGTTCGTCGAAGCACTCGAACGCGGTCGCGCGCCACTCGAGGACGTAGTCGCGCTGCATCCACGCGCCAAAGGATGAGCCGACGACGAGCCCGAGGGTCGAGCCGATCAGGAGCCCGATGAGTATGCCGAGTGCGACCCTCACGGGACGGGGGAAAGCCCCTTAGCCGCGCCCTCCGCGATCACGCCCAGGGCGTCCGTCCCGTTGTCAGAGAGGCCGGTGTCCTTCGTCGACTGAGCCAGAGCCGCGCAGTCCGTTGTGACCAGCTCGGTCTCGCCGGTCCCGAGGATCGCGGTCCTGAGCTGGTATCGCTCGAGGCGCCCGTTCGAGTGGTATTCGCAGCTCTGGCGAGTCGTCGCGCACCCCCAGAGGAGCAGCAGCAGACACAGGGCAGCGAAAGCCAGGACGGGCGCGGCGAGCATACCGGCGAACAGCCGATCGGCCAGCAGAGGCGATCCTCGAGGTCGGTTCACTGGACGCCTCCGTGAGTGATCGAGAAGTGTCCTCCGTCGTGACGGAGTCGGTCGCCTGGCTTGTCGGTCCGGCCCCCCCAGTACGTCAGGGGATGGAGGTCCTCCCAGAACACGCCGAGTTCGCGGTAGGCCTCGGTCGACCAGAGGATCCGGCCGCCTGGTCGTCGGATGTAGAGGTCGATCGCGAGGCCCTTGCAATGGAGCGAGTTCTTGATTCCGACGCCGGCGAGCTCGTTGCGCGCGGCCTGCGCGGGGGTGCGCCAGAGGTCGCGCTGTCGAACCTCGAAGCCAAGCTCGAACGCCTTCGCGAGTAGCTTCGCGTGGCACCGTGCGAAGAGTTCCTGCTTCTCGCCGACCGTCACTTGTCGGGCTTCCGAAGCCTGCGGACGTCAGGAGCCTCACCGTCGCCGCCCGTGTTCTTGTCGATCCGCTTGAGGAGGTCGCGGTTGACTTGCAGCTCGTGGTGGATCGTCCTGACGTTCTCCTCGTTCGCGTTTAGCCTGTCGTTCTGATCGTCGTCGCTCTCGCCGATCGCGTTCGTCCATGTCATCGCGAGCGCCGCGAGTATCGCGCAAACTCCCGTAGCAAGTGCCTGCCAGATTCCTTTGCCGTTTCCGTTTGCCATTACTCGCCTCATGGTGTGGTGGTGGGTATCGCTGTCGGGGTCGCCGTTGGGCCAGGCGGC
>Ga0255047_10000547_pt1 | contig 30661 bp, 50 predicted proteins | sample JV7_2_1_MG_FD_183640 | JGI IMG/M metagenome (GOLD analysis project Ga0255047, IMG submission 183640) | Seawater microbial communities from Jervis Inlet, British Columbia, Canada - JV7_2_1 | ecosystem: Environmental > Aquatic > Marine > Inlet | place: Canada: British Columbia | collected 2016-10-06
GAGTAAAATAGATTTTATAATGAATTGGAGTTATCGCCATCTTATTCCTTTAAACGTGTGAAACTAATTCTAAACCACCAAGGTCCATTGGGTTAGTATAGATATTTTTTAAATATTTTAATCTATAACCTTTTATGACTTGAACTAATTTTGCGTCTTTCAATCTAAATCCTGGAATTGCGGTTGTAAAATGTTTTGATTCATATCGTCCTCCGCATGGATAAATGATAAAGGGTGACTCACTCTCCAGAAGAGTAATAGCCAGATCAATATCGACATTATAAACGGAACTAGTAGGATAATTTTTAAACTTAATGGAATATCCCATTGTCTCGAGTGATTTTTGAACACTATACCGCCCCGATAAAGTTTTTTTCGATCTTGAATTTCTATCTACACTAATTTTTGAGACTTCGGGATATCCTACGAAAGTTCCTATCTCACTCGACCCAATAAATTGAGAGATATACTTTTCGGCGTTTGTTGTTTGTGTCGTGTCGATAGAAATTTGAAGGCCGCCCGTTGAAACCGAATCAAATTCATAATAAGCCGAATTTTCTGAAAAGGAAGTTTCTGTAATATTAGTTTTAGCAACGCCACCAATACCTATAACATTTGAGAAATGAACATATGAGGCACCTGATAAATATTTAACGGTAAAACCTTTGAAGTTACAATCGAGTAAAAGGACCCTATCAATTGTTTGCGTGTCGAAAGTCACTGTTAAAGTTTCCGTGGTAGTATCATTCGAACCGACCGAACGCCAATAGGTGTCAACGTCAAGATCAAGAGCATATTTCGCAGAGGCGTTGCCAGTACTCCCAACGGCCGAACCATCTTTTATTTTATTTTCATATAGAAATTTTATTCCGCCAGTAACCGCCATTATGCCGCCTCCTCTCTAGAAATTCCCAGAGCTTGGTTTTCTATTTGTCGGGCCGTTAATACTTGACTGGCCTCTTCTCCATCGAATCCTATTATAACTTGGGTTGTTGATTCATTTCCAAAAACCTCTTCATCTCTTGATGCTCCGATAGCATTTAAAGCGTCGTTAGCGTCCCTTTGAGGGATTACTAACTCTCCAGGCATAAGCATGGCAGGGACTGAATCAACGCCCTTAATTCCACCCGAAACGACCCCACCATCGGCAAGTTTCTGAGCATTCAAGGTGTGAATCTGTTCAACTCCAAAAGCGATTTGTGCTGCAGCTAAAACACCACCGATTATAGGACCAGCAGGAACACCGAAAAATTCAATTGCTCCTCTCATTGCACTAGAAGCTGCCGCTACAGTATTAGCAACGATTGAAACATTTGCACCGACCTTTGCGATTGCCCTTAATTCTTTATTAGAAGATGAGGCCATTGCGCTAAATTGAGAGGCAAATTTCCCGGCCTCTTTAAAACGACTATCATCCAAAAATTTCATAGTTTTATAATAGGTCTTCATCCCACCGATTAATTTTAATTGATGTTTTTTCTCAAAAATAAGTTCATCATTTTTTTCTTTTATTTTTGCTTTTAATTTATCTAAACGATGTTGATCATCAAGCTCTTTTTCTGTTATCTGAAAATTAGATAAATCTTCGAGTAATTTTTCTCTCTGCTCGGCCGTATATTCATCAAACATTTCATCAAACATTTTTTGGTTTTCTAAATTGCTTGCAAAGTTCTCCCCAAGTTTTTCTGTTATCAATTCCTGGAAGGCAATCATTTCAGCGAGCTCTTTTCTTCTTCGAGCATCGCTTAAAGCCTGCAAAGTTTCTAATCTGGCTTCAGTCACAGGTATAACAACTTTTCCATAATTTTTCCAAGCCTGCTGCATTTTATTATGGGTTTCAACTAAATCATCAACCATCCCTGAATTTACATTAGCAATGGCTTCCATAAAAAGGTCTAATGCCTTACCTGATTCTTTAAGGGAGCCAGTAACTAAAAAATAAAGTGTTTGGAAAAATTGATGTTGGATTTCTCCAAGATCATCCCAAACAGCACCGGCCGTTCTTTTCATAAAATCCCAAGCGATACTCCAAACTTCACTTAAAACTTTCATATTTTGTTTAAAATTAAATAGAAATTCAGTCATTTTTTCAGCGGCCCACATTAGAGCCAATCCCACTCCAGTGGATGCCACAGCGATTTTTAAACCTTTTAAAGATATTGCTGTGCCTGCAATCGCCAATTTTAATGCAAAAAAAGCCTTAGTCGATAAAGCCAGCGATGCTGTTAAAACTGCCAAGTTTGTTGAAAAAAGCAAAACGTGTGAAGCCATGTTAGCGAATTCTTCACCATGCTTTTTTAAAGTTTCTACTAAAATTTTATTAAGCCAATCGGCCATTTCAGACAATGGTTTTGTTAATTTTTTACCTATCGTCTCGGCTAAATCACCAAGAGTATTTTTAAGCTGAATAAATCGCCCAGTGCCTTCTGCTGTCGCTTTGGCCTGCCCACCGAATTGAACTTCTAACTCCCCTAAAATAATTTTCTGAGCTGATGCCACATCATTTACACTCATAAAAGATTTTATAAGACTTTTTTGGTCTTCAGATAACTGAACGCCCACCCGACTTAAAGCAGAAATACCAGTTATGGGATCATTTAAAGCTTTACCAACCTGAATAGCGGAGCCTTTTAAATCAGTCCCCATGGCTGCGCTCATGTCTAATATAGTTTCGATTGCTTTTGGAAAAACATCTTTTCCGATTTTGGTAAAGGTTAGAAGTAAGGATTGCGCACCTATAATGGTTTCATCACCGAAAGTTGAAACCTTCTGTAAACCACCGGCCATTTTTATTAATTCTTCAGACGTCAATCCAGCAGCGTTTTTAGTAGACATCAAAGCAGCATTCAATCTGCTTTCTGCTTGCTCCTGTACTCGGTACGTTCCAATTAACCCAGCGATTGTTGCAGATAAACCAGCGAAGGCTACTGTTGCCTTGGTCGCTATATTACTTAAGGATTGTTGAAGGTTTTTTGTCGCCTTTTCTGTTTCACTTAATTTTTTTTGAAAATCTGCTGTGTCACCATTGATTTTAATCGTCAAATTATTTGCTGGCATATTCTAACCTCTTTCGTTCCCTGCCTTTTTCTAAAGCAATCCTCATGGCCTCTTTTTGATCGTCGCTTAAATCAATATTTTTATTTCCATCGCTTATAGGACCATTCGATTCTAATTTTAACCCATGGAGCGAAGCTTTAAATTCTCTATCAGAGTTTATTCTAAACCCGATTTTTTGAAGTCTCCAATAAATTTCATGCAATGACATATGCAAAATGTATTCGGTCGTCCAACCATAATTAAATCCCAAAACATCAAAAACCTCACCCCAGTCTAGCGTTTTTTCTTTTTGCGAATATTCGCTTTTTTTTTGACTGACTTTTTAGTTTCGTCAGTTTCGTCAGCATTTAATGTGGATTCTCTTATTTCATCAATTACTTTTTTATTAAATCCCATAGAATTAAGGAGAGCTAGAAACATTTCCAAATGTTCTTTTAATGAGGCAACTAATTTCATAAATAATTTATAACCACCCACGTTACTAATCTCTTCCTCACCAGTTTCTATATTGATGGTCTTTAATTCCATCTTTTTAAAATACTTGGCGTCTTCAAAGTCCATTAGATAAAGAACAACCTTGCAAACGTCCGCAGAAATGGGGTTTTTCATTACTTCTTCTATATCAATATTCATTTCATTTAATGAAATCAAATCTTGGGGAGTGCAGGGACGTAAGTTAAAGGTCTTATCTGGTATTGATAAATCAAACGTTGATTTCCTTGGCAATAGATCTGTGACCTTAAATTTTTCCATTCCTGCTCCTCCCTTATAATAAAACTAAAAAAAGATTTATTCTTGTGTTTTTTTGTGATCACAAAAACAATAGTATAAACATACGCATAAACGCAAGTGCTTAGGGTGATGCGATTGTGCACATATTTTTTAAAAAACTGTGTGAATTTCAAAATAAATAAAAATAAACGTGTGCATTTTCATTTCCTTTAAGCACTTGCGCTTATGCATATTTTTTTTAAACAGTCAGGGGAATTAGGGGGGGGTAAAATTAAAATGGAAAATTTAAATAAGTATATCCATATCAGAGTATCAGACCAGGAGAAGAATAGACTTAAATGGCTTGCAGATCGATATGCTGGTGGGAATTTATCTTTATGGATGGTCTATGCAAGTTTGAATTTAAATAGAGAGTTTATTAAACCAGAGGTTTTAAATGAATCAAAAAGGAATAGAGCCAGAGGCCGAAGGAAAAAAACACTCAATCCGTAGCAAAATTTTATGGATAAGAGTTTTTAAACTGGGCCTCTGGCGTAACCTTTTTAGGAAGGTTGTACCCAACGGACTTTGAAAACCCCGTCTTTAGCTGAATCATACAGCATTTTCACAGTAACTTCTGCTGCACTGAAGGAATTTCGAGAAAAGTTGATCGGCATCCCTACAGCCTTACAATTGAATGCGTCAATTTCCAGCATTTCTCCATCACCTTTTTTCTGTCCCATAATAAGAGCGCCAAAATTAGGAAAGGATTGATTGGCTTGATTTCCAATCGTGACATCCATGGAACTGGTATTAATTGGTTTGACATAAAATTCTGCTGAGTCCCCAATCGTAAACGCTGGAGTTCCTACTTTCGTGAAAGTAAGCCCGAAGGTTGCGTCAATGGCGCTCGATGCAGAAACATCAAGACCAGACGCTACTTTAAGAGAGTCATTTAAATAATCGCCATCGGTACCACGTCCGATATCTGCGTCCGAGCCAAGATATAGATCGAATGTCTGTGCCGCAGTCGCAATAATAATATATTTTCCAAATTTTAAATCTGCTTCATCGCCTGATGTCGCTGCCACTGCAGAAATACCATTGGCTGCAGAAATAACAGACGTTCCTTTAACATTGGCTGCTGTTGAAACCGAACCACTCGCTTCAGCTGCACTTGATGTAGGAGCATTTCCTAAAAATAAAGTAAAAACAAAATCAGGATATTCTGAAAAACTAAGGCTCATTTCAGCAGTTATCGATCCATCGGCAGATTCCCATGGGAACTTGTTCGAGCCTCCTAATAAATCGATAGTCTCACCGCTAAGTGATAAACTTGAGCTTTCCAAAACCCTAAGTTCCCCATAGAAGCTACCATCGCTCCTGCTATAGGGGGAAACTGAATGTATACCAAACAAACTACGTGGGGCCGAAAGTGCCATTCTTATTCTCCTTTTTAAATATTAACCAATTGAACTTCTTATTTGTAAACCTACTGCTCTGAATTCCCTAGATTCATTTAATGTTGTTAAGGGAACTGGAGCTAAAACATTTATTGAAATAAAGTTACTATTACTTTTTATGCTGAAATTTTCCGAAAAGATTTCTTTTAAGGCCCTAGAATATCGAAACATTCGAGTTGATAAATCGGTATAGCCTGATTGATCAGCCAAAACTAAAATTATATTTATTATAAATTCTTGTGGAACATTAGGGCCAAATCCAGTCCCCTCTATATCCTCACAAGAATAAAAAATGAAAGGATTATAATTAACACTTTCGTGATCAAGATCCTGCATAAAATAAGCTGCGCTATCCACAGTCAAAAGGGTAATCGTATCTGATTTTTCGGTATTTATATCTCCGATCTTATTATTAAGATGAGTTGTCATTATTGTTTTAACGTCACTCATGAGAGATTCTAAATCATAGGCCATTATTGCTACCCTTTTTTATCTAAAGATCGTTTCACATATGTATTTAATGTTTCTATCCAGAATTTAAGTCTCCTTTGGATATGGGATGATTTGGCCCATGCCCCTTGTTCTGTCCCTATAACCATAAATGGTCTTGCTGGCATCTTTCGAGTCCCAGTTTGTAAATAGGTAGGATAAGGAGCGCCCTTTCTGCTAGTAACTTTCGTACCTAATAGAAGGACCTTTTTATTGAGAATTGAAGCGATGGTATTGGAATCTGTTGGATTAGTTAAAGATTTTTCTAAGTCCCCAGAGGCTTTCAATATAGGGTAAACAAACCCATATTTCATTTCCTTATATTGTCGATATCCTCCAGGGAAATAATTATCACTTGGTGGTTTTTTCTCCCAAGTTGATTTTTCTCTTTTTGTTAACCAGTAAGCCCTAAAAGGATTAGTTGATAATTCTTTAAAATGGCCTCTAGTTTTCAAAACAAAAAGTGCCTTATTAACTTTATACCAAGATTGCGCTATTAATTTTAAAGGCTCAGTTAAATCATCGGTTTTTTTACCAGCCTTAATTAAAGCTTTTTTAAACCGATCACCAGGATCAACTACGATACCTTTATTTTTGTCTACCATTGATCGACATCTCTCTTAAAAATATGGGACAAATCATCAGAGACAGCGAAGGAATTCACTCCATCGCTTGCCCTTGCCAAATCAGCATCAGATAAAAGCAAACGACCTTCTGCAATTTCATCTAATTTCTTAAGCGCCATTCCCTGCAAACCAGAACTACTATCTTGTTCAGTTTCTGGGATGCCTGTTTTTACTGCTAAAATTCTTTTAACTCTGGCAGCTACTAATTGAACGCTAATTGTTTTAACAATTTTTAATGAGTTGGTTCCAGTAATAGGCGTATTATATTTACGCCCAACGATACCATCTATGTAGGCGTCTTCTTGGGCTATGTATTCATCAACCTCTGCTGAAGTTATTCCATTACTTGAATAAGTTAAATTTTTAAATTCAGCCTGGATATCTGTATTAATTGAATAAGCCATTTTCTACACCTTTTTTCGAGGGCCTCTTTTTCTTTTTGGTTTTGCAACAGGTTCAACTAAAGGCTTAGGGTCTACTGCTATTGCTTCCAAGACGCCATCAACAACTAACTGGTGGGCAAAGTTTCCAATAACATGAGTTTCTTCAGCATCAACTATCTGACCTTCTGTTTTTCTTACAGAGTTACAGGCAAAATTTTTTAAAACTTTATACATACCTTCTCCTATTAAAATTAAAAAAAAGGTGAGGTTTGATAGACCCCACCTTTTAATAAACTTATTAGGCAACAGCGTTTTTAATAAGATAAGCAGCTTTTACATTACTAAGGAATAGATCATAAGCATCCTCAACCAAAACCGCTGTGGATTCTGGTGGGTTGTTTACAGCATATTTATAAACTTTTCTTGGAGCAGATTGTTGAATTCTGTAACCAAGAGAAACTTGATAAGGAGCTGCACGATCAGGGATAACTGCAAAAATTGCATTTTTACCGAACGCTGGAGCTAAAGAGCTAGTTTGTCCTTCAGTCGCAGATTCGTACATAACTTCTGAAATGATTAGTTTATCAACTCCAAAAGCAACGGCCAACTCATCATGACTCAAGCCTCCGCCTCTATTATATTTATATCCTAGAGCGTCAAGAATTTTACCAGAGAATCTGATTTGATTCCAAACTTGCCAAGACATGATTAGAGCATTCGGTGGTCGACCACATCCATCTTGTATAGTCGTTCTTGCTGTTGAAGCATCGCCTAGTGGATCAGAGTTAGTATAATCCGACCATTGGGCCGTACCTGACAATGTGGTATTCTGTGTAAGAGTTCCTGTATTTCCGAGAGCATCTCCCAATGTTTTTTCTTTCTCGATCATTAGCTGCGTAGTAAGTCCAATCACTTCGTCACGCATTGCATCGTACGGTGAATCTAAATTTATTTTATCATCGTTTGTGACTAACCCTTCCAGACCATGTCCTTCAACAGTATAAGTATCTTGGCTTCGAGTAATGGCTTCAACTCTTCTGTACTCGCCTCGACCACCAGTATAATTCTGTTCAATTCTTAGATGATTAGTACCGTACTTAGCGAGCTTTCCAGATTTTTGGGCGACTCTTACTTCGGGAAGAATTTTTTCACAGGCATATCCTTCGGGGATATATGCAGAAGACGCTTGGGTTAAAAGCTTATCTACAATTGCTTTCATTTGTGACATTTTTTTTACTCCTTATTAAAAATTAAAATTTTAAAATCAATTGTTATTAAGCATCAGTCGCATGTGCTTGGAAACCATGAACTCTAACGCCAATGACGTCACCGTCGGCAGCACCGGCTTCTATGCAAATAGCTCCCGACCATTCTGCTGCCGCATCGACCACCTCTCCTTTGCCTGTTGATGTTGATGTTAAAATTTTTCCTTGGGCACACGCCTCTGCTACTTCTAATTTAGCGCCTCCACCTGAAAGAGCGACTTCGACAAGCTCGCCACTACTAACCGAGGCATCATTTTGACTAATCCCAATGGCTCTTCCATTCGCTCCTGATTCTGAAACTTCTCCAGCACCGCTTAGAGTAACGAAACGATATTTTCTGATCGTTCCACCGGCCTTAAAGGTTGTAATGTTAACTGGTTCTGTTGATGCAGCCATAATGTTTTCTCCTTTTTATGAAATTAAATTAAGCAATTGAATTATAATGTTTCATCAATTCTTTATTTTCTTTTAGTTCAATACCGATAGCAATATCTAAATTAATATTCTCTTTCTTAGCTCTTTTTTCAGCAAGCTCTATAACTTTTTCTTCAAAATCTTCTTTCCCGATAGGAGCCGCTGGCTTTGCCGAGCTTCCAGATTCACTTAATTTAATTTCATGTTGTAGAGATAGGAATTTATCCATGTCTCCATCAATAAAAGGATTCCTTTGTGCTTCAACAACAAGCCCCTCTGATAGTTTTTGATCGAAGGCTTTATTTTTTTCAGCCAATACTTTTTCTTTTTCCATCTCTGCCAACCTCTCTTCTTTTTCACTCTGACTCTCTTCTAATTTACCTCGAAGGGCGATTAATTCCTCGTCCTTTTTAAGTAACTCATCTTTGAGGGCCTGAATTTGTGCATTTTTATCATTTTCTTCTTCTTCATCCATTTCTTGAAGCTCAACTTCTTTCTTTTCAACTTCTTTTTTCTCTTCAATTTTTTCTTCAATTTTCTCTTCGGTCATTTTAGTTACCTCACTTAATTGGTTTATATCTTTTTCACTTAAAATAATTGGCATCATCTCTTTTACAACAGGTCTATTGGTTAAACCTGCACCGAAAAGAGTAGGGCCGTGATTGTCTCTTTTTTCGTTGTCTTTATAATCAAAAGAAAAATCAGCGCTAATATATTTAAAGGATTTATTTTCTAAACTCTTTTTCCCTATAGGCGTCCAATCAACCTCTGCCCACAATTGATCCCCACTATCAGATAGAATTAATTTCTTAATCCATCCAGCAGCTTCGCCTTCGGAATTATGGGAAAAATCTATCATTAAGTCTATACCTCTGACCTTTTCCGAAAAGTTTCTGATCATACTTTCTAAATCTGAATTGGAAACCTCAATTTCGCTTCCATTATGTAGAAAGTTCCCCGATCTTAATAATTGGATTTTATTAGGAATTTTGTCCTCACTCAAGAGAACAGGTATAAATCTAAATTCACTCATTTTGCCTTCCTTTAATTTTCCGTAGATTATTGTAACACCTTGCATATTAATTTTAAAAGACCTAAAAGAGCCTTTTATAAAATCGCCAGGATTTCTTTGTCTAAATCTAAATGAGGTATCAGTTTCATCGACTAAATTATTTGGGATAGGTGCTTGGGCACCGTGTTCAATCGCTTTTTTCTTAGCTTTTTCAATTGTTAAACCTGGAGCCTTATCAACAACAATTGACTGGATGTTGCCAGGTCTCGGTTTTGTAATAGTCGGCATCCTCATTTCCCTTAGTAAGAAGGTCTACTTTCTCAGAAAATTGTAAATATTTCTCGTTGTCCTTATCAATTTTTAATTTTTTTATTTTTCGTCCCTTAAGACCATCTATTAAAATAGGTAAAATCAAAGAGCGACAATTAAAATGCAAAGGCGGAGTGAATTTAAATCTATTCGGATCATCTTTTGCAAATATCGTCCCATTAAGTTCTTCACATAATGGTGTACGGTTAACTATATAATTATTAACAAACTCAAATGCTTCGATTTGCTTATCAACTTCTGGATCATCAAAAAAAGCATTCCTGGACTCACTGATTGCCTGATGAGCCGTCAAAGGCGCACCAGCACGAACAGATGGCCCTTCAATAAAATCCATGGCCGTATCTTTTAATTCAGACCTTACCTTATCTAAATCTTTTGTCTGAGCAATTGAAGTTGAAAATTGAAAATAAATAGCTTTCTCTAAATCGGAGAGTTGAGTTTTTACCAATAATTCCTGTTGGAATTTAATTCTTTTTTTAACTTTAGAAGGAAGCCTCTTCCACATCGTTTCAATTCTTTTATTTTTAACTGATTTACCTTTTAATTTTTTGGCTTTGCTACTTTCGATAAACTTAATAGACTCAAAATCTATCTCGGCCAACTTAAAAGTGGCTTTTGGAACTTCCTTTTTAGTATGCCTCAAAGTTTCATAAGCAATGACTGTTAATGTATCTAATAATTCTTTTTTATAAAAGTTGGTGCCAGACGCAGTAAGTCCTTTTACTGCGTCTAGCTGATTGGAGGATGATAGACCTTTCTCCTTGGCCATTAACTTATTTATAAGAGAATCAGCCATGTAAGCCAAATTACTTTGCATTACATCCAAGACTCCGCTTTCAGAATCTTTTAATAATCTGTCTAACTCCCTTCTAATAGCCATTAATCCCTCCGCCTTGCTGATTTTAAAATATTAATTTTTTCAGCTAGGCTCATTTCAGACAAACCCATTGCTGGTTGAGGGGCAGCTTTTAATCTCTGCCCCTCGTCGCTCATTTCAGTTATTCCAAGTCTTTTTCTCAAATGCTTTTCTAAGTTATCGTCTGGCGTTAATATCTGCGCAGTTGTTAAAGTGCTTAATATGTCGGCCAGTTCTTTTCCTGCCTTATCTGATATTCCAGAAAAATGAAGCTTCGGATATTTATCCCTTGGCCCAAAATTCATTTTAATAAGCTCTGGAATTAAATCCTTATTTATTTGTTCTGCAATCTCCTTGGCCATAAATTCAAGACCAGTAAGAAAGAAATCTGATAAATCATTAGATAAAGCATAAGCTCCTGTTCCACTCATACCTAACTCTAAAAAATTGGCCAGGAAAGCCTTCACCATCCTCTTGTCTTCATTTTCGATTGAGACTTCAACCTTAGAGGGGTCATAAGTATTTGTGTTTAAATCTATATCAAAGCCTTCAGGTTTTATTAAATAATTACTTTGATGAGTAGTATATTTTTCAAGAGCTGTTATTAATTTGGCATACTGAGTGGAAGCTTGCTTACCTTGTGGGATGGTCGCTATAGGTGTCGGGACTGCAAACTTTTCAATCCCAATAGCATTAATTTTATTATAATTATTCTTACGCCACCAATTTCCATAACAAGGTCTAAGAGCGCTTATACCCTCATAATTAGAGCCTTCCCTATTTAAAGTAAAAAGGAGTAAATATTTAGCAGGGATAGTGGCGTCACGAGATAAATCACCATAGGCCAACTGAAGAACGCTATCTAACTCTCCAGTCTCTTCATTTAAATTCCATCGATCGATTGTTTTAGGTGATCTCCAAGAAATATCTCTTACGCCAGTATAAGAATTAAGAATAATTTCTCCGTCTTCCCCTCTGACAGGTTCATTTATAAAATTTTTATGGGTTACCTCAAACATTGAATAACCAAACTCAATCATAGTTAAGGCTTCACTTAAAAACCGTGGGAAAGGGGTCGCCATTGATTCAAATAATATTTTTTCTATTAATATGGCATCATTTTTATAAAAAGAGTCATCGCCTGCAGGATGAATTTCAGCGCTCGATGATTTTATAGGATTTTTAACTGCACTAAGACACATTTTAACCTGTGGATCAGACCTTCTCATTTTATCAAAAACGTCTGCTCTCTCATTATTTCTTAAAGCATCTAAATAATCCTCTTCAAAATATCCACCGAAGATTTCGGTTCCCGTAGACCCAATGGGGTTGTGGTGAAATGCAGGCAATGTTTTTTCTTCTTTTTTTTCTTCTTTTTTATTAAATATTCTATCTATCCAACTCATATTTTCACCACTCATTTAAATGATTTATATTAGTTATACTATTAGGAATTAAAGCGTCCGTAAAATCATCGATCCTTCTATTGCTGAGATAATTAAAACCACCTGTAAATCCATCAACCATATCGTCATGCGAGCCTTCAGGAAAGTTCTCTGCTTCAATGTAAAACTCCTCTTTATTGCGACAAGATTTTAATATTTTAATATTCCCTGCTTCAGCTTGAGCACTTGCCGCCTTCGCTGCTGTAATCTTATCGACACTTATTTTCTCACTCACAACAGGGAAACCAGCAAGCATCCTAATAAAGTTTTCAATCTCATTTTTACCTGCTCCACCAGGATCTTGGAAACCTTTAACTGTAATATCAAGACCATCCTGCTTCGCAGTGTTAAGAATTAATTTTTCAACTTTTAAAGCAGAATATCTTTCCCGAACGACATCTAAAATATAATAAATCCCATCAGCATCCACTCCAATTTTAACCCCAACTGTCCAATCAGGATCACCTCGGTCACCATCGGTATGCTCAGTGGCGGCTCTATCCCAGCACCGAACAACGCTGGTTAGTCTTGGCACAGCTTCGACTTCTTCAAAATATTCTTTTTTAAAATAAATACCAGCGACCTCCTCAACATTCCAGTTTCCATCAAGTAACTGCATCCTTTCGACTTTTGATAAGGCTTGAAGATTTGCTTCATAAGTCGGGTCGCTCTGAACAAGGATTTTATTGTCCTCTAAACTTGCAGGAATAAATGTAAAACTTTTAGGTATCCCACCAGGGTATTTCTCTTTTAATAATTCAGCTGATGAATCCCAGACCAATTTATCATCCCACCTAATAAAATACCTTTTAACTCCCGACCTTTCAGGTATAGGAAACCCATTTTCGTCCAGAAACCATTCTACAAGTTTTCTTACCCAAGATTTAGCACTTGGATTTGTCGTAGCCCTTATATAAGGACGAATAGTTGAAACCGAACGATTTCTTGAAAGCATGTACCAAAATTGTTTTTCTGTGAAATGAGTAAGCTCGTCGAAGTAAATGATCGGGATTTGCGCCCCTTGCCAATCAAGGACGTTCTTATTGTACTCTAAATGACTAAATTTTAATTTACATCCTGATGGGAAAGACCAAATCAAACTTGATTCTTTCGGTTCGGCTCCTAAATAACCATAAATTTTCTTAGAAGTATCCCAAAGACCACCTTCATTCCTAACTTGATTACTAGTCCTTCTAAAACAAACGGCACCAGCGTCTCGATTATTGTAATGCCTTAAAAAATCCAAAAGTAAGGCGAAGGTCTTCCCTCCCCCTGCTGCCCCACCATAAATACAAATATCAGCATCGCTTTTTAAAAAAGATTCTTGCGGCCCTGGCTGAGCTCCAATAATTATACTATTAGTCATTTAAATCAAGCTCCCTTTCAATCACCCTTTTCCGAAAACTTAAAACGTTTCCAATATCATCATCAACCTCATAAAGTTGGAAATATTTTTCAAAGGTCTTCTGTTCAACGATCCAATACCCTGTTGTCGGCCCCTGCATAATATAATCGCCACCCTTTCCCGACACGAAAGGTTTACCTTCTTTATAAATATGAAAATCATCATGGATTTGAATTGCTTTAGTAAAATTGGCGCTTTTCTTAGTATAATACTCAAATGGTTTTTTATCTATGTCCTCATCAAATATGATCCTCATGTTTTTTCATCCTTGATTTAAATTTAACCAATCTTTTCTTAGAAAGTTCATAAAAATGGTCTCCCATTTCGATGCCGATAAACCTTCTTTTGGTATTTAAAGCAGCAATTCCTGTGCTGCCACTTCCCATTGTAAAATCGAGAACTAAATCTCCCTTTAAAGAATAACTTTTAATTAGGAATTGAAGCAAGCCCGTTGGTTTTTGAGTTGGATGAACAGTTCTTGGTTCGCATGGATATCTTAAAACATTGTCTGGGAGGTTTTCAGCAGGCCTATAAAGCTTTCCAATGCTAGACCCTGGGCCGGTGATACCCTGGCCATGTTTTCGGCTTTTTTTAACCTCTCCAACTTTCTTTATTTTCCCCAAAGTCATACCGATGGGATTATAGGTCATGCGATTGGGGCTCCCCACGTGGCACATCGAACCCGTACTAAAAACAGAAATTAATTCAACCGAGTTTAATGGTCGATTCTTTCCATGCATAAAATGAGTTTTCTTATTTTTATGCCAATACCAATCATATTTATAATTATCAAAATTTGAGGCCCTTAATTTCGTACTAAAAGGTTCACACCCAAATAAACAAATTGCGCCTTGAGGTTTTATAATTCGTTGAAGTTGATTCCACATCTCTTTTAAAGGAATTATAGAATCCCAAGGGCAGTTTGTTGTTCCATAAGGAGGGTCACATAAAATAAGGTCGATGCTTTTGTCAGGAATTTCCCGTTTCATAACTTTTAGACAATCGCCTTTAAATAAACTTAAATTTCCATCCTTATAGCTCAAAAATTACTCCCTATTGTTTGTTGGTATATTTAAAACTAAATTGGCGACCTGATTTTCTAAGCCCTTATCCATTGGACGATCTGACCATCCACAAAGGTTTTTTAGACAAAAAATCAACATAGTATTATCGCCATTCATGGCTTTATCAATCGCCTTTTTAACTAATCTCATTTTTACAGGAGCCATCTTGCGCTCCCTATATTCTTTAAAAGTGCAGTTATGCATTTCTTTTATTCTACGATCGATGGTGTCTTCAGAAACTCCCATTATATCTGAAGCGACATCCTTCTGAGGCATAAACTGTAAAATAGCGTTGAACTTCTCCCAATCAAAATCTACTCGTGGCTTCCCACCCTTTTTTTTAGTAGTAACTTTTTTGGTTTTTTTATTTTTAGTAGTCATTATTGCCCACCCGAAACCCTTTTTTGGTTGTTCTATACCGCTATTCTACCTTTTGGATAGGGCTTCTTCAATTTTGCCATTCGAAATTACATCTTGGACAAACTGAAGGTTCTTTGTTTTCATTTATAGTTTGTTCTTGATTATCACCGCCAGGAATATTGTCGAGAGCGCCCAATCCATCATCCTCAAACATTTTTAAACTTTCGGTATCAAAATCAGGGATACCTAAAAATTTCAAATCAGGAATTTCTAGCTCTTTTATATTTTCTAACATCTTACCGTGATCGTGATCGGAGAGTTCAGCTAAATGATTATCACTCTCCAAAAAAAGATATTCCTGGGCTTCGTTTTCAAACTCCTGGTAATCAACAGGAAAAGAATCCAAGCCCAAAGTTTTGGCTGCCTCTAAACGGCCATGGCCTGCTACTATAAAACCAGATTTTTTTGAAACGATTATTGGATGACGAATTCCTTGGAATGAAATTATTTCTGCCAAAAGTTTTATTTGTCGTTCTGGATGTCGATTTGTATTTTTTGGATGTGGGCATAAATTGGCGAGGGGAACTTCCTTCATAAAAGAACATTTTATTTCTGCGCTCATTTGATTTCCTTTTTTATCAAGTCAACTCAATTTATCCTCAATTTATTGCAAAATAACAATAAAAATTATTGATTACACAATATTTATTTAGTCATTATAAAAGATTAAGGTTGTCTTAAGGTTGGAGCGCCTGGTTTTGGGGACTTATAGCCTAAATCTTAAGCTATTTTAACTTGATTCTCATATTTTCATCATATTAAAGCATTATACAATGGATAAATAAGGCATAAAATGATATAATAAAAGTATAAGAAAATCAAAATCCAAAAGGAGAAGGGAATGAAAGTAAAAGAATTAATTGCAGTTTTAAAAGAATTCGATCCAGATCAAGATGTAATCGGAGTTTATGTAGGCAATGACAAAATTCCACAAGTTGAAGAAGTCGATTTCGTTTCCGACAATAATCAACACGCACAACTTAATTTAACAAGCGCCACGAATTTTTATTTTGAGGACGAGGACTAAGGAGGATGAAATGAAAGTAAAAGAACTAGCAGAGGATTTAATCGATGCTGAAGGGAAGCCTTTAGATTCCCAAAAATGTTTAATCGAGTTAGATCACTTACTTTATTTAGATAGCGACAAAAAAACCCTTTGGGCATGTCCTATTATGAAAGACAACACACTTGATAAAGATCGATATGATGACTCGGAAGAAGTCGAGATTTGCTGGTTCCCAATGGAAGACGAGGGCTTTGCTGAATATAGTAAATCAGAATTGAAAAGAATTAATAAATTTTTTAAAACTAATTTTGAATAAAAAGGAGGAGGAGATGAAAGAAAAAAGCGTTTTGGTTGTCGAAATTTGGCTTGGACAGCTTTTGCAGACAGGGAGAACGATTGCCGTTTGCACTAATAAAAAAATCGCCCTTCAACTTATAAATGACCTGATAAAAGAACGAAAGGCTTCTAAAGAGCCTATCGATTATAACACTTTTTCTGCTCGAATCAAAAAAAATGGACACTGCGAAGTATATACAGATTTTGGAACGATTTTTGTAATTAGGTACAAATTAAATGAAATATACCCAATAGATGGAGTAACGAAATTTTAACCTCGGGAGGATGATATGAAAAAGAAAAAAAGATTTAATAGAGTCATTATCAAAATTTTACCTGACGAAGTAGTTAAACAAAATGTAGCGCAATTGAGAATGCTTTTATTACTTCTTGGTCAGTTAAATGTTGATAAACGCCACATCTTACGTTTAACAAAAATTTGGGAAAGTTCTCAAAGCCAAGAGGCCCTTCAAATGTTTAATCTGCCAATAGATGGAGTAACGAAATTTTAACAAACTTAAAACCTTTCGGTGGAGGTAAAGGAGGAAAAAACACCGATTACTAACAATTTTTTATAAGGAGATTCGGATGATGAATCAATTAAAGCCATTTAAAACGAAATGGCAAAAGGAAGTGAAAAAAGTACAGAAAGATGGTGGTCGCTATTCCCAAAAATTTAAGGATGCAGTTTTTAAATTGGGCCAAGATTTACCTTTTAAGTCAATCGCAGAATCAGTCGGAGTCGCCCCGAGCGTATTTTACAGATGGTTTCCAGGCAATAAGATTCCAGGGAAAAAATTAAGCAAAAAGGAAATTGAAAGTGTCGAAGAAATTGAAACTGTCGAAATGTACTCCAGTAATGAGATTGACCGACAAGAGGAGCTTACAGAAAATTGTGAAGGATGGTCAAAAAAACAATTGCTGGAAGAAATTATCGAATTGGACCGAAGGAAAAGAAAGTTAGAAGACAAGCTAACCACAATCTCAAGGCGATTTCTTCAATCGGATATTGTTGATGGCATAAGAACGCTTTTAGACGACTACCCTCCAGAAAGAGAGATTGAAAGCTGCATGACTTATTGCAAACTCCTGATCGATAAAACAATCGATTACTGCCAGGACGAAATTGGTAAGGAGGATTTTAAAAAGAATTATTGAAGCTGAAGCTGAAATGAAAGGTTAAAAATGAAAATTATTTTCAACCAGGGCATCAATCTTTTTGATGCCCTTTCCATTTAAAGGAGCCAAAAAGTGGACGATATGACTAAACACTTGATTAAAAGGTGCGCTATCAAAAATGATGATTTGAGAGCTGCGCTTCCAGTGAATGGAACAACCTCGCAGCTCGTATATCTAAAAAGCGCTGAAAAAATTTCTTATACGAATCGAGAATTTTATACCGTAAAACTTTATTGCGGAGCTTTTAGGATAAGCCCAGCAGTTGTCTGGTCGCAAAATTTATGGACTATCCTAAAAACAGTAAGAGATTTTTCTAAATTTAATGAAGACAACGACCCTTTTGGGGAGCGAAATTTCGGGAACTTTAAAATTGATTCAGAAACCTATTATTTTAAAATTGATTACTGGGAAGACGAATCGATGAAATGGGGAGCCCAAAATTATTTAAGAGACGCTAGCTGGCGTGTTGTTACAATTTATAATTCAAAGGAACACTAATAATGAAAATTTTAATTTTAGATAGCCTGATAAAAACGGGCGAAATGAAAGGCCATATGCGGACGATTGGAGCTTTTGAAACGGTGGAGGATGTTTTACTTGCAAGTAAAGAATGCACCGATTTTGAATTTCCTGATTTATCATTAGCCGAAGAAGGAGGGAAACTACCTTCAGGAACTTGTAGATGCTCTCTTGAGGATGCTGTGAAACAGATTTGGCATTTACATGATGAAGAGAATTTAATCGAGGGTGAAGACTGGAACATAGTCTCTTTTGTCAGAAAAGATTTGATGGGGAGAATTTTAATCGCTTTTTTTATAACCGTCACGGAACTCGGAGAAACAACTCTCCATTAACCAAATTATTATAAAACTTTAAAAAGGAATGTTTAATAATGAAAATTCACTTATCATTTGAAGAAATTGTTCATCTCATAGAAATAACTCAAAATAGCTATAAGGAACAGTTTAAAAAACAAGGCCAAAATGCTATTTCAGGGAGAGTTCCTGTTGATAAATATCTGACAAAAAAACAACAGGTTAATGAAATCATTCTAGGGAAACTATTTTATGCAAAAATCCAATCCATTAAAAAGTGGGAAGAAAGGCAGCGCTACAAAGAAAAAGAAAAGGAAACAGAAACAGTCTACCATTGATCAAACCACGATCACCAGGGAGGAAGCCATCGATTGGCTTCTTTCCTCCAAGCTTTTTTCCGTTAATGAAATAAAAGAATTTAAAAAGGATTTTAAAGACAATTAATTTTTTTGGCAGGCCATGGGATTTTTTAGACAGGCCATGGGATTTCTAGGCTACCTTTTTCTTCTTTAAGTCTTCAATAAATTTAACATAAGTATGCTCGAAATATGCCTGAAGGGTTGGAAAATTTGAATAAATTTTAATTTCCTGACTCTCCGAAAGCCTGATTGTTTTATTATACTTTTTCTCTGGTCCCCAAACAGGAGGTCTTCCTCTTTTTATGATTGGCTTCCCTTCTATCTTTTTCTTTTTTACCATGACTTATTCCTTTGGACCGAATAGAAAAATCATGGCACCGCTACAAGGGTCACCTTATAGCAATGCCACGAAATCTGTTTTTTTATGCCCTAATAAAAATTGTAACTTTGAAACGGTTTGATTTCGATGTTGTTCAATTAATATTATAAAATGAATTTATATTAATTAACTTAAAGATGCAATGCTTTTTTAACTTCTAAAATACTAGAAACGAAAAAAGCTTTGCCTCCCATCACCTTCACTCTCTTTTGAAACTCGATTTGCCTTCTAAAATGGCGCTCTTTTTTATTTTTGAGACCCCACGCTGGAGTAAGGCTAAGCCTTTCCTTATGGATCTCATAAAAACGAATCGAAGTCGGCGTTTTAACTTCAAAGGCATGAAAAACTCCCTTATAAAGACCTAAAATATCTGATGTTCCTTTAAGATAAAATCTAGAATTATGCTTCCTCATCGATTTACCATCATAAAATCCTGATGCCTGATTTTTCCAAAAAAAGGCATCATGGAGAGTATTAAGATAAAAAAGGATGGTCTCCTCAATTTCACTTTCCTTTAGACGTGGCTTCCGAATAGTTCCCATTGCGACACTCTTTTTTTATGGCCAATTTAATAATAAAAGATTCAAAACTATTATAGATTTTTGGTAACTCTACTTCGAACAGATGATTTTCTAAAATATATAATGATAAATCCTTAAAATATTCACTCTCCTCTTCAGTAAGATCCCTCCTCTGGTTTTCAATTAAAAGAAAACGGAATTTTAATAAAATTATTTTTTCTTTTATTAATAGATCTCCCCAAAGGAACTCTCCAAAAATACTATCTCCAAAATCCTTCCAAGCCTTACCCACGATTAAAGAGCCTGGGATACCTTCCTCATGAAGTTTTATCTGTATACCTCTTAATGCCTCTATCATAACACGTTCCTTTGTTTAAAATTATCTTTCATTTCTACGAAGTCAATGGCCCGATCTTTTATGTATAAATTCATTTCTTTATTAAAGTCTAAATGAAACATTTTTGATTCAACCGATTGTCCTCTGTGTTTAGTAATCCTGAGAGTTGGATAATAAAAATCATTAAGTTGAAAACGTTGTAAGATATAGCAGTACTGAACGATGTTGATGATTGATTTACAACCTCTAATATCGTTCATAGAAATTAGGCGGTGAGAGTTTTCTGTAACATCAGCACCAGTATGTGCGACCATAATAAAAGGTTTTTTGCATTTCGAGGCTTCTTCTTTTAATTCTTTTACAAATAAAGATTGAACATCAATCTTTTGATCCATGTAAAACTCAGAAGTAGTCAGATTATCAAAAAAAATCAAATCGATTCTTTTATCATTTACCATTTCTTGAAAATAGGCCCATTTAACACCTCTGCGTTCAAATTTAATTAACTCTGGGAAGTTCATTTCAGAATGTATCAATAATTTTCTAAAAAGAACTTTGGCATCATCTTTAGAAAAGGTTTTAAGCGCCATCGAAAATTCAATTAGGAAATCATTTTCCGTTTCTTCGGAAAGCCAGATCAAAATTTTTTTATCTTTGTCACATCTTTTAAGGGCATCGATTAAAAGGCTTCTCATTAGCGTGGATTTCCCCCCGTGAGCCACGCCCAGGTACAAATGAAGGTTACCAGGCCTATGTCCCTTATGTTCAGTTAAAAAATGGTATCCCGAATGCCAATAGGTTTTTTCTCTCTCCTTTAAAAGTTCAAAAATTTCATGAATCGATTCTTCATTAATCTCTTTCAATATCATCCTCCTGTTTTATCAATTATTATATAATATAAAATCCTATGAAGGTTTACAACCTTGTCTTTTGAAAAAATTCTCAAGATCATCGTCGAGAGTTGTTTCCTTTTTCTCATTTAAATAATTTTCAAAATTTTTGGCGGAGAATAATGTTGCAGGTCTCAAATAATTTATGCCTGGTGTGCCATTTTTAAAAACAATATTTTTCCATTGTGCAGTCTTTAAATCGATGATCTTTTTAAAATCTGAAAGAGTATAATTTTCATTTAACCTCGCAATAATATTTTTAGAATTACTCGAAGCACCAACCTTGAATTTCTTACCTGTTTTTTCGTTCAAATAATGGAGAATTTCCTGGGCCATAATGACTTTAATTTGAGGGCTTGGCTTCCCTCCCCTGCCCTTTATCCCAGTTTCACTTTTCGCCGGCAAATCAGGCGCTTTCTGGCCTAATAATGGCGGAGGGCTCGCAAGATCACTGCCTGGATTTGGCAAATCTGAAGGATAAACCAATGCGCCAATTTTTTTTCTTACAAATTCCAAGTTTGAATTTTTGTCATTTTTGGTTTTTTCGGATTCTTCTTTTAATATAATTAATTTATTAATTATAGAATATATAGAGGCCGCACTGTGCTTGTGCGCTGTAGATGTACAAAAAGCCCTCGAGGATGCTGCGGTGTGGATGTACGAAACGCCATCGGGTTTTAGGGGCTTTGTTGCGGTGTAGATGTCGTTTTGTACCTCGAGATTTTGGCCGTTTTCATTGCACAAAATTGAAAATCTTACTTCTAATAAAAAGGCGCTTTTTTCAGTCTTCATTTTGATTAATTTCTCCTCGCATAATTCAGTTAAAGTGGATTTTAGTTTTCTTCTTTTTATACCCAAGTTCTTAGAAATTTCATTCAGCTTTACAGAAAAGAATTTTTTACCTTTAATATCAGCTTCGTTTCTTTTCTCTCGAAGGTAAAAAAGGATTGCTGCTTTCAATAATCCTTGCTTCTCGATGTCACTTTTCCTTAAGACCAAAAAAGTCATTCCGTCTCCTTGACAACTAATCAATATTTTATAATCATTATGAAATTATTTCCTTCAAGGAGTCAAGATAGAATGATAAATCTAGATGAAGTTAAAGAAAATCCAGAAGTAAGCCTTTTGAAAGTTAGGCTCGCAAGAGAGCACAAACAGAATGAATTATTAAAGGATGAAAACACAGAATTTAAAAGTTACATAATCGATTTAGTACGAAAGCTATATCGACAGGAAGAATTAATAAAAAAAATTAGAAGAACTAAAAAGAGCACAATTGAATTTTTAGAAAATAAGATTATGGATAATAAAAAAAAAGATAACTTAGCCGAGGCTATACATGACTATACAGACAGAAGGCTTTAAGATGATTTACAAACTTAAAAAGGAAGCGCCTGGATTTTATAAAGTTATAGTTAACAACTTTAATCGTTATGATATCCGAAGAACTGAAAGAGGAGTTGATCCAACCAACGTCTATTATTACGATTGGGTTGTGACCGATTTGGAGAATGAAAAAAAATATATAGATTTTGTTTCTCTTAAAGAAGCAAAAGATTTTATAAAAGAAGAACTTTTTTCATAGGGAGTGAAAAATGGATGATGATGATTGTTACCAGATTTGTGAATTTTGTTTTAATCACACCGGAGTCTTTTGTTCATGTGCTGGTTCAAAAAAGAGCATGGAACTTGAAACTAAACGAGAGTTTTTAAATTCAACGTTTGCAGAGTTTAATACTCTTAGCATTACAGAGTATGGCGAGAAGAAGTATTTTTTACATGAAACGGGAGTAAAAGCATGGAAATGAAAAACGATTTAGAAACGACAAACAACAAACCTTTTTTTGATCAGGAGCAGATTAGAATCTTAAAAGATAGTTGTAATATGAAAGACGCTACAGACGCAGAGTTTGCCATTTTTGGCCATATCTGTAAACGCTCGGGCCTTGACCCATTTGCTCGCCAAATTTATTCTATAAAAAGAGGTAATCGACGAACCATACAAACTGGAATTGATGGATTTCGTTTAATCGCTGAGCGGTCAGGAAATTATGCAGGCTCTACTAAAATAAGTTATTTTGACTCTGAAGGACTTCCTTTCAAAGAGGATTCGAATCGACCACCAGCTAAGGCTGAAATCACTATCCAAAAGATTGTTGGAGGGCACGTTTGTAACTTCACTGCTGAAGCGAGGTGGTCAGAATATAATCCAGGAAATAATAGTATATGGAAAAAGATGCCTGCGACGATGCTAGGAAAATGTGCCGAATCCCTGGCGCTAAGAAAAGCTTTTCCTGCAGACCTTTCTGGCCTTTATACACAGGAAGAGATGGCCCAAGCTGGTGGCGATGATGGAGAACATCCTCGAATTGCAAACACCATTAAGGCCATTCAGGAAATTAAAAATAAACCGAAACCTTTTAATAATGATAATTATATCCTCTCGGTTAAAAGATTTTGCTATATGATGTCAGATCGAGGCGTTCCAAATCCAGTCCATATAATTTTAGGATACTTTAAACTTAATATTGCTGACGATGCAACGAATAGAGATACTCTCCTAACCCTAAATGATGAGTTAAAAATTAAAATTAAAGACTGGGTAGACAAGCAAACTAAAGAATAAGCTGGGATTCCCTAGCTTTCAAAGGAAGGGTCTATCAAATAGGCCCTTCCCTCTTCATAAAAAACTTCTTAACATATCAATATGAAATTTAAAGTGGGTAAAACATGGAGGAAGGCTTTCATGCATGTACCATGTCATAAATGTGGAGAATTAACACCATCTAAAACAAAAACCTATGTTTTATGTTCACTCTGTACCCACGCCTATCTTTATAATTTAGAGAGTATGGCCAAGGAAGCATTAAAAAAAAGCAAAGAGAATGAAAACGTAAAAAAAGAATATAATAAAATCTACTCCAGAATAAAAAGATCCAGAGATAAATTAATAGATATTCCTAGAACATTTGAAAAGAAGTCTTACACAAGAGATTGCTTAAAGTGCGAAAGAGAGTTCATTGCTTATGGCAAATTCAATCGTTTATGTTTTAATTGTCATCAAACTAACATGGAACTAGAGGATTGGTAGATGGATAACTACAGGAAAATAAATTCATGCTCTGCTTTAGAAGAATTAAAAAGTTTAGAATTATCTAATAATTTTATTATGCCAGAGGAACTGGATCGATTAAAAAAAGCTCTAAATATAAAAAAGAAATTAACCAATCTAGGTTATTTCATTGAGCATTACCAAAAAAAAAATGAAGTAAACGAACAACAAGCCAATCATAATTATGTGTTTATAGCAAAAAAGGATAGCTACTCCTATGGTGAAGTCGGTGATTCTTTCTACATGCCTGTTTTTAAAATCTGGAGTTGGCTACAAAAAAACGGAGAGGTTTGAAATTATGAATTTATTCGAGCGAGATGTTAGAGACCTGATGATTGATTATGCAAAAACTTTCATTGGGACGCCTTATATATGGGGAGGTAGCGGTGCTGGAGGTTTTGATTGTTCTGGTTTTATTCAAGAAGTTCTCAAGTGTGTGGATCTTGACCCTAAAGGTGACCAAACCGCTCAGAAGCTGTTTGAGTTTTTTTCTAAAAACGCTAAAGGCTCGGGAGTATCAGCAGGATCTATTTTATTCTGGGGGAAAAGCAAAGAAAAGATAACTCATGTTTCTTTGGCGCTTGGGTATTTTCATCATATCGAAGCTGGGGGAGGCGGTTCAAAAACAAGAACAGTTGAAGACGCACAGAGAACAGGTGCGATGGTAAGAATAAGACCCATTAGTTCACGAAAAGATTTAATAGGAGCAATAAAAATTTGATTTTTAAAATGATTCATGTAGAATAAATAATCATCATCCAATGGTCACTTATCAATAAAAGATCTGATACCGATTGGCGTACTCCCGATTTACGTCGATCGGTATCATTACTTAAGTACTTCTTCATAAACATCTTTTTTTAATTTATCTGTTATTTTTTTAATTCTTTTACTCCTGCTTTTTGAATGATCCATGTCTTCTATAAATGCCAGCCACTTCTTTTTAGTTTCTAACTTTTCGTCATTATAGTTCAACCAGCGACCGACTAAATTTAAAGCAAAAGGTAGAATAAATTCAAATATTTTCATCATTTCCTCTCCAATATAATTTCTTCGTATCCAAAGGTTATTAATTTATGAATCTTATTTTTTTTATCTATAGAGAAAAATAAAAAAACACAATCACCGCTTCCTACTTCATATTTAAACTTTCTTCCTCCCTTTAAAGTTATTACAGAGCAATTACTTTGAACTATTACTTTTTTTCCAAATTCAATTAATTGCGTTAATCCTTTCTTACTTTGGCAAATCGAAACGCCCTCACTTTCATAAACTTCACCATTGCAATAATTTAATGCCTGCATAGAATATTCTGGATGGTTTAAAATAACCTCCCCGAATGAATAAACACCCTTTTGAGAAAGGGCAGTTATAAAAAGAGGGCAATCTTTTTCAATTTCTGTTGGAGTATAAAAAAATTTGTATTTCTTTTTATCTTTTAAGATTCTTTTTCTATAAAAGGCTTTTTCTAAAACAATCTCTCTATGACACGTTTCTATTTTTAGAAAATCTAAATTAAAAGGAGCAGTAACCATAATTGAGTACGATTTTCTTATGGGGGGGAGGCTTAATCCAACATAAACTTTATCATTAATATGGAAACGGAGAGTTTTTTTATAGTTTATTTTATGTTGTAAGTCTTTTCTTACAGAAGGACATCCTAATAGAAAGAATAGAACTAAAAAAATTAATTTGAAGGAGGCGTTTTCTTTAAATCTATACATCGCTTAACCAAATAGCCAGCTGACAATAAAATGGAAATGGCTTCTTCAATTATAAATTCTACATTGTCGCTCTTTAAATCAAATTTTTCTGCAGCTACTGCAATTAATTCATTTTTTTCGTCCTGGGAGATATCTTTTAACTCAGGAATGACTTCTTTCCAATTAACAGACTGGAAGGCCATTAATTCATCGGTTAAATTAAAAAAAGATCCATAGTTTTTATCAATAATAACCTTTTCAAGAACATTCCCAAGCTCCATTAAAAAATTAATCACTGGCACGAGGTTCCTTATTTTTTTTGACTCCATTCAATGCACCCTTTTTAGTTTGATGTAACTTTAATTTAGTTCCTTCTAAATTAATTAATTCCTCTTTATATTTTACTAGCTCTTTCTTCATTTCATCAAGGCTAGGCTTGTCTTTATTAATAACCATAAGTCTATCATAAAACCCTTTTGATATTTCTGGGTCTAAATAATAAAAGGGGACTAAATTCATTCTCTCAATTAAAATAAAAAAACAATCATCAAAAGTTAAATCAGATATTTTTTCTAACTCTGTTCTATGGGCCATAAAAACCTCTTAGATTACTTTATAATCTTTATGGGCATAGATGGGTTTAATCTCTTTGTCTCCATTTATTTTCATAATAATAAACTTAATCATTCCCATAATTGAATTTTCAAAGTTATTCTTAAGAAAATCTAAAAGAATTTTACCTGTAATATTGTTTTTAATTAACCAGACTGTTATATCTAAAGAATGTTTATATTTACTTATTTCGTGGGCTATAGGCATTACCCTGGGGTCTTGATCGATAACTCTTAAATAAAATTCACGCTCCGATTCAGTCATCATCTTTTTCTTAACTCCAACAAATGGTTTAAAATATCTTTTTGGTTTCCTTTTATATCTTTAATTTCACTCTCTAAAAAATAAACGGTTTGTTTTAAAGACGATATATCACCCGAAAAGCCCCACATCGCCGAACACGTCCCTATTAATAAAGCGCCTATGACTGTTGAAATTACACTTTTCATTTAACCTTCCTAGTTACCAATTCAAAGGGACTTTACCACTTAAAAAAGCGCATAAAGTAAATGAGAGAGAGAGGTAAACATAAACAATCATTTCATCTTTATAATTCATTTTGGAATATCTTTTTTTATTTTAGCTCTTAAAACTAAATAGGCCTTCATTTTTTCAGGACGTCCATTTTCTTTTTCTGCTATGGCCTCGAATAAAAGATGATCAATTTTTCGATATTCCGCTTTTCTATCTTCTAAAGGTTTATTTTTGGCGGCCTCGTCATCAATTTCTTTTTTGGCTTTTTCTAGGGCCAATATTTTTTTCTCAAAATCATCAAGATTATTTTTATCCCATGATTTTATCTCTTCATCATAATGTATAAAATGACTGCTACCATTAATAATTCTTTCACGGATTCCAAACGCTTTAGAATAGCATCTATCATCTCGCATTAAGTTTTTTAATCTTTCAATTAATTTTTCTTTTTTTTCCATTTAGTTTAACCTTGTTAATTTTACATAATTATGGGCCACATTTGTTGGTCCCGTTGCCCACCATACACCGCTTAAACCGGCCCCAACGTCTACGGTCCCCGTATAGCAATTTCCTTTCATTATAAATTCAGTTGGAACGGTAAGGTCTAAATAAAAGCTCGTTTTAAAAACGGTCGTGGAATAGTCACCACCTGAAACAATACCGGCAGCATTTGTGCCTTCAACATATGATGAAGTCGTATTATTGTATAAAACAACTTGAACATAACCGGTTGCAATATTTAACACTGTCGGGACCGCCATTTCACAATCATAATAACCAGGGGCAACCGTAAAGGTAGTATTCGTCCCTCCTGGCCCATCAAAAGCGCCTGACACAAACCAACTAATACCCTCGACTCCATTTACCCTTAAACTTGTCCATGAACTACCCGACGAAACATTCCCTCCATTATTCCCAAAAACGCTTCTATTAACAACCGTACAAATTGAAAGTCTATCAATCGAATTATTCCCATCGGTAACACGACCCTCAAGGTCACTTGACGAATTATTAAAAACAATTCCAACGCACCTCCATGGGTTATGGGGATGATACTCTCCTAAAAGATCATCTCTTTTAATTGGACCAATATCACTTATAACTCTATCGCCAGTATCTTTTAAATAAAGATAATAATAAGTGGATGCGGTTTCTGATAAGTAAGCATCTTTAGTAACTGTTGATGCCAGGTCGGTCGTGATATTCCATTCGGGCGTATAAAGTTTAAAATCTAATTTTCCTGAATAGACATAAATATTCCCATGTAAATTACTCGCCCTACAATTAGTGGCACTCGACCTTTCAACGCCTATAGTATTAGTTGATTCATATTTTGAAAAAAAGTCCATCGACCTAGTACCAAGACAATTTGTAGCGTCCGAAAATGTAATTCCTATTAAGGTTCTATTAATTGAAACGAAGGCGCTGCCGCTATACCTTTTCCATTGTGAAACGCTTAAATCATACCAATAGTCCCCTGTTACAGGTGAGCCAGGTTGATCAAAACTCCATACTGGATTAGAATAAGTTACGTCGGCCGTTGTCCCATCGTCTGTTAAAAAGACCCATGCAAGTTTCATTAAAGTGATAGTGTCATTATTGGCAAACTTAATTCTATTAACAGGAGCGCCACTTGAATCTAAAAAGTGACCTCTAAAACATTGAGTAATTTCGGTTATACTTTTTACATAACCTAAAAAATATTCGTCGTTAGACCCATCATTAATTTTAAAGGCGCATATATTTCCGACAAGGCCGGTTATTTCAGAACCCATGGCATCAACCGTAATGGTTTCAAAAATAGGGTTTCTATATGGTGATGCGTATGGGTCAAGCGTTTGGGCCGCCGTAAATCTATTAACCTGCTCACCCCAATAACGTGTAGCCTCTTGGTCAACCGCCTCGCTCATATTTACAAGAGCAGTATTATTAGAAGAAGGGGCCGCTGTTAAACTTGAAACTGTTATATTAGTTGAGCATGTAACGGCCGCCCCATTAATATCAAAAACTAAATTCGTAGTAGCGCCATCAATAGTTAAAGATAAAGCCGACCCATTGGCCGTTAAATAATTTGGTTGGTTTGAACTCGCTCTAGTAGCACCCGAAACTATTCTATTGGCCGGAGAAGTAATTTGAGAAGTATCTAAGGCGCTCCCTCCAATAATTAAAGAATTAAAATAACCCGACCCCCATGGAATAGAGGCCGACCCTAAAGCCTGTCCAGAGGTTGCCGCTCCACTTGAATTTCTACCAACAACCGTTTCCTGTAATGCTGAATTAAAATCATTAAAAAATCCCGAAGTAATTGTCTCACCTGTACTTCTTGAGGTTAACGTACCAGTACCCATTTAATTCTCCTTTTTAGGCTACTTTAGAAGTACCTATAACAGCGAAACCGACCAGACTAGAGGCGCCTGAAATATCTATAAAGCCATCACCTATGTCGTTTCCAATTTGTCTTAATTTTAATATCGTTGTAAATCTTTTTGCATTTTCTTTTATTTCAATAATTTTAAAAGCAATATTCCTTTCAATAAATGAAGAGCCGAAGGCATGAGGTAAAGGTGTTACGGCATCGTCAATAGTAGCGTCACCGACAACAGGATAAAACTTAATATAAGGCTTAAGTCTTAATGGGTAGTCGATTAAGACTTGATCTAATAATTTTGAGTTTCTAACTAAAGACGTTTCAACCTCAACTTCCAATTCTATTTTAGGGAATTTAAACTCATTACTTAATTTACTTGCAATGGAGAGTTGAGTCGATTCGGTTGTAATAAAATCTAGACTTACAGTTTTTTGCTTATAACCATAGTCCTCGACATAATTAGTTTCAACTGATGCCTGTTGGCCGACCTTAACAACGGTAAAAAGCCTTTGTTTCCCATCATTAAATTTATTAATTTTTAAAATGTTTTGTCGGCCTCTTTGAGAGTATGGCCCAAACAATTCTAATGAGGCACCTGATGTAACATCCCTAGATTTAATTTCCATTGTGTCGGTTGAATCAATTATAAAAACTGAATTGGTTGCAATTAATAATTTTGCTAACCCATCACGAGTGGAAATATTATCAAATTTTGAACCATCATCAATTATAATGTCATTTGATGGATTTATTTTAGAGGCATCAAATGTTAAAACGGTTGTTATATCAGCCTTATTCAATATTTGTTCTAGGGCAGTTTTGGCAACGGTCCCATTATTAATAGTTCCCGCTGGAATCCTTGCCGTTCTAATAACCGAATCAAAAGATAAAACTCTAAAAGTTAATTCTTCATTTTCAAAATTTTCTCTCGTGCCCTCTTCGTTTATAAGGCCTCTAAAAACATCAACGGCACCATTAACATCATTATATTCGATTCTAACTTTCGTTAAGTCCCTACTATAAGTAAAGATAGACCTATGGTCGTGAATCTGTGAAAGGTAACCATCTTTATTAATCGCTTTAAGAGTTACGTCTCCATAATAAAAAACGCCTATGTCATAGTCCCCAGCGTCAATGCTTTTTCTCATCGAAGAGACACCGGAATCAATAATTTTAGCAGAAACTTCTATTTCATCGGCATAAGTCGTGGCCGTTAATTTTGGAGTAAAATAGATTTTATAATGAATTGGAGTTATCGCCATTTTATCCTCTTAAACGTGTGAAACTAATTCTAAACCACCGAGGTCCATTGGGTTAGTATAGATATTTTTTAAATATTTTAATCTATACCCTTTTATGACTTGAACCAATTTTGCGTCTTTTAATCTAAATCCAGGGATTGCGGTTGTAAAATGTTTTGATTCATATCGTCCACCGCATGGATAAATGATAAAGGGTGACTCACTCTCCAAAAGAGTAATAGCCAGATCAATGTCGACATTATAAACGGAACTAGTAGGATAATTTTTAAACTTAATGGAATATCCCATTGTTTCGAGTGATTTTTGAACACTATACCGCCCCGATAAAGTTTTTTTAGATCTTGAATTCCTATCTACACTAATTTTTG
>Ga0255047_10000548_pt1 | contig 30624 bp, 45 predicted proteins | sample JV7_2_1_MG_FD_183640 | JGI IMG/M metagenome (GOLD analysis project Ga0255047, IMG submission 183640) | Seawater microbial communities from Jervis Inlet, British Columbia, Canada - JV7_2_1 | ecosystem: Environmental > Aquatic > Marine > Inlet | place: Canada: British Columbia | collected 2016-10-06
AGAAGACTCATCCCACATTTGTATCTGGACTGATGAGGAACTCATTAAAAAGCATGGAGGTAAATATTGGCTAATCTTAGATAGAAGTGAATACAACTCAAACGATCTTGAACAATTAGAAAAACTATTGTTTGAATTTATGCAAGAAAACTAAAAACAAAGGATAGAACTATGAACGCAAAAGAATTAACGAACCAAGAACTTGCCGTACTCATTGCTAAGAGGATGGATCAGATCATCATCTTCACTGGCATGGATGGCAACCACTGTGTCACACCCGACATCGTGAGCGTCACAATGAACGGCAATGCAATACAGATCAACACCTCGGATGCTGTGAAGGGAACACCTACCAATGAATGACTTAACACTACTTATCGAAGATTTCCGCGTGGTACTCATTCCCACTGGCGGGGCGTATGGATTGAATGATTGTCTAACCGCTACCGAGCCTCTAGTAGAATTCCACTACGAACGCTTTATGTCTAGGTATTGTCTAGACACTCTCATTAATGGTTGGAGGGATAACCCGCCCAAGCAAGGCGAGGGATTATGCGTAGATGGAGGAACTATGAGAAGCGTATCAGGTACAGGCATGGACACCGTCCGCGCGTGGCTGCGCGGATATCTCGCAGGATTCAAGAAAACAAATAAAGGATAGAACAATGACCGACAAGACATTGGGACACGAGATGATGCGAGTCAAATATATGACTGACAAACAACTCGCAACACGGTACGGCAGAATGCGTGACCCTAAGAAGATCGCAGCATTCGCAGAAGCATTGAAAATAACAGGTCGTGCGACCGAACTACAACACACTATGAAGGAACACAATGAAAAAAATTAACACACAAAGACTACTCGTACTGGCAGCATGGACTTACACTTGCGCCTACATATTTGAACTTTACATGAGGTATTCACAATGACTAAGCAAGAAGCAGAAAAACTAGGTTGGAAATTTAAAGGCACAGACGAAGACATAGATGCTGAGAAGGCTCGTCTAATCTTCACTGGCAATATTAAAACTGTACTAGCCATGATTTCAATGGTAGATGGGAAAGGAATTTGATATGAGTATTATTACTTGCACAGGTTGCGGACAAAAGTTTGACGGTGATGAATATGGTGATTCACCAGAATTTGATATGCATACATGTCCATCACTAGAAACACACACCTATAAAACAGGTTGGAAAGAGATCGTTGAATCGCAGCCCATCCCAGAATCTTGGGACAATACTTCTTGGGGCAATGATGGCTGTCCGTCATTCTCTCACAAAGGACTGCATATCTGGGTAGACCACGTAGACCCTGAAGAGCGGGAGAATGTAGACACTACGCGGTACGCGATACACCTCGACTATGATACAGCGTGTAGTGGTGGCGATGTTCTCATAAAGACTGATGACTTTGATGAGTTGGTCCAATTTGTAAACGACTTTACCAGTGAAAAGGAGACACTATGACTAGTACCCACAAACAACTTTACCCCACACAGTACAATCACGAACTTTGTGGCAAGATAGCAATGAAGAAGAATGGGGATACCTTCACCATCTACAGGGTGGTCAATTCAAGGTTCGGTCAACTGGCAATGTCAGAAGATAATCAGGAAGAATCTTGGGCTGTCAATACTCTTGAAATTATTATGGGATGGGATGCAGAATATGACTATGAATGAACTAACCAAAGTATTATTTACTATTGGCGATAGCGAGAACAGATTTGTTGGCTACGATTTGGATTCCACTTGGAACGGATTAGACAATGTCGCAGTGACAAAGGATGTTCACAAGAAACTCATTGCGTGGTGCAAAGCCAATGAAACCGAAGTAGACCCAGAAGAGTTTTCAGCAGATGACCAAGGACTATACCACTGGGCTAACGGTTGGGCTATTGAGATTGACGAGGACATCTCACTGGACACCTACGCAATTGTCATGATCAAGGTAAACAATCCCGAACCAACAGAAGAGTTACTACGCCGACCTGAGAACGCAACCTATGAAGGCATAAAGTCAGACCTGATTGCTAAACTTAGCAAGGTACTTGGTACTCACGGTTACTCAGCATCAGACAATGCTTGGTGGATTGATGACATCCACAACAACGAACTATCAGGAAGTTGACATGAACAGATCAACAAATAAATTTCACGCCAACCTCAGACACCCAGAAAAAAAGGAATTAGATATTATGAAACTAATAGACAAGATCAAAGATGAAATGTACCGCCAGAAGTACACGGTGTACATGCTCCACAAGGCGTTGGGAGAAGCGGGACACACGATCTCCCGCGACTCCTTGTATCGTTGGTACAAGGGTGAGACACGCCTCAACTCAGACACAATGGAAGCAGTATGCTTGCTACTAGACCTACAACTAGAGAGGAGGGGCTCATGAGCGTTAGACAACAAATCTACAACCAACTACCCAACCCATCAGAGATCGAAGACTTGATGGCAGACCTCGGTGATGTCCACAGAGATCACGATGATAGTATGGTTGACATTGCCAACCAAGCACATGAACTTTGCGACAAGGCACACTCGGCACTACGAGATTGCCTGAACAAATTCCATGCCATCATGAAGATCGCAGATGCGTTGCCAGTAATTCCACACAGACCCTTACAGGAGGATTGACAATGCGTAGACCAACACTAACAAGAAAAAGAATAGAGGGGTTTCTCTTTGGTATGGCGTTCGCTCAAGGCGATATTGAAGCCATGACCGAAAGCGACCAGAAAGAGTACAAAAAAGATATTGATGAGTTTGAAAGTGCCTACCAATATCTTATAGAACTTAACCGATGGCACAAATGGAAACAAGAACAGAAAGGTAACAAATGAATCCATACACGAAACACATCGCCCTCAGTTTAATTCTGGTACTCATCTTTGTAGCATTGGGAGAATGGATACCCGCAGGGATAATGTTCACGCTCGCAGTGTTCATCACATGGAGGGAGCATCGCTACCAAAGAATGTTGTTCAACCATTGGGAAAGAGAGCAGCATCGTCAGGATGCGATAGATGCCATGTCCGACCCCGACAACAAATTCCCATACAAGTAAAAGAAAACAACCCGCAAGTAAAACTGCGGGTTGTTTTTTATCTACTGGGAAGGGTGTTACTCAGTATCTTTTTCGCTTGCCTCTTCCACCGCTTCATCAAGAGCCTCCAATATGTCAGCGACCTGTGTGACGAATGTAAGTGTAGCCCTGTGGTAACTCATGAACTTAGTCATTACTTCGTATGCCCTGAACGATACCTTCTCCTTAGAAAAGATAGCCTTGACTTGTCGTTCATGATTGGGAAACTCATTTACAATTTCGCGTAGTCTCTTTATGTTACTGTTCATCGTTGACTCTCCAATCATAGTGTTGCATAAGATCTAGACGATAAAACAATTGCTGTTGCCACCACGATCCATCGTGTTCTATGTACACCTGTTCACGGTGGACATTGTTTTTTGAATGGAACAATATCATTTCCCCATCCGGGACACCTTCAAATCTTTTTCCATCCGCAAATCCGCCGATACATTCAATCATTTCCATCAGTAAACTCCTTTACTTTTTTTGCCAGTTGTATTTTATCTGTGAACGCAATCAAATCTTCAGCTCGAATTGTTATCAACCAAGGCTTTCTGTTTTTGCGGTGCGCAACATAGGGAATATTGTCACCACAATCTCTCACAGCCTGATCGACTGCATCGTGAATGTTCAGCCGTTCGACACGTTTGACTTCTGGGTATGTTCCAGCAATCCCATCCACCACATCGGCGTTACCAGATAACCCACAGAATTGTTGGCCACGCCTAGCGTTCAAGCCAAACGTATCGTTCAACCACTTGGCAAATTCGCGTTCGCCAGCAGCACCTTTTTGTCTTGAGTTAATTGTCAACGCTTACCCCCGCCGCCATTAGTGCGCGCTCCGCCGTTCTTTCAATATCTCTGTTACCGCAATGTGCAGCAAGAACGCGAACCTGATTCATCTGTTCTATTAACATCTCTTCGTTTCTTTTATGTGAACGAACCTTATTAATCTCTGGGAATTGAACACGATCATCGACCACAGGAATAGTATGATGAACAAGTTTGTAATAAGTAACCTGATTCTTTCTATAAGATTCAACAATAAAACCAAGCTCACGCATATCCGACATTCTTTTGTGCGGACTCGTCACACCTGTTTCTGTACGCAGTGCGTTGAGTGTGTGCCATAGCCCATCCTTCAGAGCCTCATATAAATCGTTGCATTCCCCAGTGTAATCAGGTTTCATTACTTTGCTTTCCGTTTCAATTGTTTTCTTCTGGCATCAGACAATCTTCTCTTAGAGCATTGACCATTCCACTGCTCCCACTCAGGGAATAACAAATCCCCACCACTACGCTTCATCCATCCCGCCCTTAACATTGCTTGCCCTAACCCGGCAACACCAACAACTTCATCAAATTCTTCTGGTGTTATGTCGGAGATAATTCCGTCAGGCGTGTGATCACCCACCCATGACCACACCCTGACCATCATGCCAACAACTGTAAACTTGTCTACTTCAAGAATCCTTGCGACCTGTACAGTCCTTGGAGATTCGTGAAGATTATTCCTAACTGGTATCCAAGATGCCATTAGTCACCTCTCCAATACTTTGCTTTTTCTATTACGCATAAAACTGTTTCTTGTGTTGCGCCACTAGAAATCCATTCGCGTATGTCATTGTGTTTTGGTGGCTTAATAATTCTAACGGATTGATTAATATGTAGCAGCCCTGTTGCCAATCGCCTAGCACCATCAAGACCTGCTCCGTCACGGTCAGCACAGATAATTATCTCTGGCATTGGATCGAAAAGTAGTAGCAGTTGTCTAAGCATAGACACTTGACCAAGACATGACGGTCTACCAATTGCATCAAAGCCAATAGATAATATTGCAGCAGTGTCTGTCGGCCCCTCGCACACAAGAAGTGTCTGCTTCTCACCAACACCTGTTGGGACAAATAGACCAGACCTACTTCCTGCGACAGTTGACTTGCTCGAATTATCGTGGCGCAGCCGTATGCCTACAACCTCACCGCTGGCATTCACCATTGGGAAAGCGAAGGCGTGACGATGTTGGTTTGCCCTTACGCAGCCAAGTCGCGCCAATGAGGTGGGAGTCACTCCTAATTGGTTGGCGTACTCAGCCACTTGTGCATCGGTAGTAAATTGTTTCCACCGATTCATTATTGCACTTGGGACAATCGTTCTCCTTTGTTGCTGCGGTTTAGATAAAATGTCGCAACCGTCAGACTTGCCAGTATGCAAGTACCCACCGTTGCCCATAACAATAGAACTAGCTACGCGCATGCAACAATAAACAGAATGATCTGCGGCTCTAGTACACCAATCATTCTTGTTACAAATGTTGCAAGGCTTTTGTTTTGTGACCCTCACCCATTCTACTGGGGTTTTAGTGTGGATCTCATTTGTTGCTGCTTTTGTCCAATCATACATCTTCATCGGATTCCAACAAAGAGATGTATGCATTAGCCTCACCATAAGTTGCAGCGGGTGGTAAATCGTTCATGATTAATAGATATATTTGAGGATCGGTTGGCGGGGCTAATAATGTGTTAAGCCTTATTTGCTCAAGCCTTATTTGCTCAAGCCTTCTTCTCGCTCGCTCGTGTTTAATTACATCCTCTTTTTTCATATCAAAACCTCTCTGTTTCTGATTTTCTATCCACACGCTTCCAACCGTTGGCAGCGATTGCATCAATGAGTTTACTCGCTTCGACCATACTGGTGTCTGGCGAGTACCCAAATCTTCTTAACAATTTTGCTTGTTTGTATGTTGCCTTGCCATTCTTCGATCTTTCAATAAGCCTACCAATCAAAGCCGAACCTTGCGATGATGTCATGAGGGTGGCATCTGCTGTGTCCACACCAAACCTTTTCAATCCGGCAACGAGCCTGTCGGAGCATGGCTTGTTAGATTCACCCCAAGCCGACTTACGGTCAACAGGCTTCATGCCAATTGCATCGAATGGATTAGATGTTTTAGATGACCAATCGACCTTGGCTCTGAGCCTTGCTCTTCTGGCATGCTCTTCTGCTTCACGCCGCTTAGACTCTTTGATCTTCTCCTCAAGATCAGCACGAGCTTGTTTTAGTGCCTCGTCTACATCCTTTGGTTCTTTGTACTCTTTAAGAATTTCTCTTGCTATCGTGATCTCTGCTTCACTGTATATCCCGCCAAGCAAGTTGGCTGTGTGCATAAGTTTATGCCGACCAGCGTTGCCAACAAAGTCTACTATTTCTAGTGTTTGTTTCGCTGATGCTGCGATAGCACACCTTCGCTCTTCAGACGAGGACAGACCGTCAACGGTGTTGGCAAGTGTGCGTGTCCCTCTCCCAACCATCTGTGCAAACAGTGACCGAGACTTTGTTGGTCGTGCTAAGACTATTACCTCAACAGTTGGTTCATCAAAACCCTCTGTAAAGCAGCCAACATTTACAAGTATTCTAGTTTTGCCTTCTGCAAACCTTCGCAATGTTTCCCTGCGAGAGTCTTTATGTGTCTTGCCACACACCCATTCGGATGAGCCATGCTTGTGCCGATTGAATATCTCGCACAATCTTTCAGCGTGTGCAACACTTGCTGCGAACACCAGTGTCTTACGATCACCAATAATTTCAAGCGTTGGTGTTGCAATGCCATGAAGATTCTTTTCGTACTCCATTACTGCTGCGAGTTGCTTGCCATTAAGATCCCCGGCTGTTGTTTTAATGCCAGAATAATCTAGGCTATTAACCACAACCGACCTCTGCACTATTGGGACAAGCCAGCCATCTGCTATTGCATCGTGGATCTTATATTCATAGGCTACTGCATCGAATATCATCCCCAACGCTTTTTCGTCTGCACGATCAGGTGTTGCAGTAACCCCCAATATTTTTATCTCAGGATTATTCTGCTTGTAATAATCTATGATTCTTTTGTAGCTTTTAGCGGGTGCGTGATGAGCCTCATCAATTATCACCATAGAGAATTGCTTAGGGTCAAACTTGAGTAGACGGTTACTAGCGTTCTGTGTTTGAACACTGGACACAATAACCTTTGACCTTCTAAAGAAACCTTCGTCTGCACGATAGTCAGCCATCTCTATTGATGGCTTACTACCAGTAATAACCTCTACCTTTGCAGCCGCTTGCCAGATTAATTCCTCTCGATGCGCAAGGATAAGCACCCTACCAGAGATTTCTCTATCAACAAGGTGTACAAACACAATGGTTTTACCTGTACCTGTTGGGAGAATAAGAAGTTGAGATCGGTGTTTACTCCACCCAGACTCAATAGAATCAACAGCGTCCTTTTGATACGGTCTAAGGTTCATTTTAATTCTTCCATCAAGCACACAAAGGCTTTCGCCGCAACAATAGGTACTACTCCGTTTCCGAGTAGTCGCAGAGAATCCAATCGACAGGAACGCACCACGTTGCCATCGGCAATCCCATAATCTGAGCCACCCATAGCGGTGATAGTTTCTTCACCCCCGATGGTTCGTGGGGCTTCCCAGCCTTGTTGTTGTTCATTTGGTTTGCTTGGGAATAAATCTCCACCGACTTCGGATCGACTTGTTCCCGAAGATTGCAGGGTCGTGTTCGCCCCTTCCTTATTCCGTCCGCTTGTTTTCGCAACGCCTCGTCGCTTCTGGTCAGATGATCCATTGTGTTTGGTGTTGCCCAATTTACAACATCCTCCCGAAGATTCCTGCACCCGCCCCCCTTTGCAGCATCCGTCAATTCGTTTGGCTTTCTTATCTGATCTCCCCTTGTCGAATCCGTCACTTGTGGTGTTGCCCACGCTTTCACTTTCCCCTGTTCTTTGAATACATCTGCACCCAACATCGCATCTGCCTCTGCCTTGTCTAGCCCCGCAAGTACACCCTTTCGTAGTAGGCGTACATTCCCCTCGTGTGGTCGTAGAGTTACGTCCGGCGTTGGCCAATTCGTCTGAACAACATCTGTCAACGTGTCCCCCACCACGCTCTTCCAATGTGGCTTGGCTGCTGTCGATCTTCGACTGCCCTTCGCATCGCTGGCTGTCTGTGTCGGACACCGCAAGGATGAACACTCGCTTCCTTTGATGAGGCGCGCCGCATTCCTCCGCACTGAATATGCTTGCCGTTGCTCTGTAACCCAAAGTCTCCAATCTTCCCAAGACATGCTTGAGAACACTTGTACCTTCTTCTCCTCCATACTTAGAGGAAATAATCCCTTCGACATTTTCAAGGAAGATGATTCTTGGTTTACACTCCATGATAATTCGTTCGATGTCTGGGAACAAATGTCTTGGATCATCTGTACTTTTTTGTTGCCCTGCATGGCTGAATGGCTGGCATGGGAATCCGCCAGTGAGGATGTCCACGAGTCCACAAAACGGTCGTGCATCGAAGGTTTTAAGGTTCGTCCACAAAGGTGCTTCATCCAATTGTTTGCTTTCCATCTTCTCAACCAAGTTCCCCGCAGCGAAGGCTTCGATCTCCACATAAGCGACCGTTCGCATTGTTGGGAGAACGCTTCTGAGTCCAAGGTCGATGCCTCCGTATCCCGAACATAAACTGAGGTGATTGATTTTGGTAGTATCCACATTTCTATCCTTTCGTTTATAAGCCACACATGCCTTCACACTCGTTGTCCCAAAGGGCTAAATCTGGTTGACCTTTTTCGGCACTTGTCCGAAGGTCAGCGTCTCTTAGTGGAACACAACTTTTGTGCAAATACATATTCTTTCTAATTTTACCACGCTTGTCCTCTCGTATCTTGTCATCAAAATCGCAAGCGTTTTCCCATTCTTCCTCGTTTTCCCTAATTTTTCGCCACTCGTTTGTAGAATGGAATGGGCATCCTATGCAAGCAGATCGGGGGACAGTGATTTCAGGATAGTTTTCTTCCAACCATTTTATGCAATCACGCCTTCGCCAATTCTTACCATCCATATAATCACAACCCCAAGAAATTAGCGGGAAAACATTTCTGCACCAAACATTGCGTGATGGTTTTGCCCTTGTTGCTTCATCATATGAAATGCCCATCCATTGCTCAATCACAACTTCTTTTGGAGCGCGTTGCCTATATTTCAAACCTAGAATGTTCTCGCGTAAGTATTTAGTCACTGGGGCAATCTTGAAATCCATAGTGCATTGCCGCATTGAAATCCCCTCTTGTTGTCCCTCAATTGTTGCCGTGTAAAATGGCAACATTGAAAACCTTTTGCCTTCAGGATTTGTGATGTTGTTCAAGACGGAATCCTTCAGGTTATCTCCATCCCTTTTGACAACGGCAACAGGAATGCCGTGCCTCTCACCTTCTTTTTTACACCAATCTAAATGTGAATAAACAGATGCTGGCTCCCACCCAGTGTCGGCGAATACTGCGGCATCGAGTTTCGGTAAAAGTCCACGGCAGCTCATCAAAAATAAACAAGTGGATTGGATTCCTGCTCCAAACGAAAGCACCTGTTTCATATTGTTCCTTTCATTTCTTCGGGCAAACATTTCCATAACTGTTGGGAGAGCCATCCACGATGAGAACATTCTGAACAACCATCGCCGTCACAGTAGACACACACCGCATGGGGCATCGCTGTTTTCCTTAACGCAGTAATAATGTTATGACAATCTGCAACAAAAGCATTAGTTGCTACATCGGCAGCAACGGCATCCATTCTTGATTCTGATTTTTCGCCCCATGTTTTCAGAGCATGGGCATGGGTTATAAGATCTGAAATTTCATCTGTTATGTACCCCCATTTTCTACAAAGATGTTCAGGGATTACATTGCCAACCGCATCCTTCTGCACAGGAGGAGCGGGAGGGTTCTTAACAAACACATCCTTGGGACTTCCTATGTTGCTTGTTTCTACTTCTCGACCACCCTTGGTCACTCTTAACGTAGGTTGACTTGCAGAGTCTGCAAGTGAGTTTCTATTTGTTCGGACTAATTCGTGCGACACACCAACGTGGCTTGCGATCATGGAGTCGCTCCACTCTGGATGAATTTTTAATCCCATCACGACAGCCCTACGTTTGTCTGCATTTGTCCTTCTAATGCCATGAGTTTGGTTCGCTGCAATAGCAAACCACTGAGCGTCCTCACGAGTCCCCTCACGAACATCTGCGTTAATCTTGGACATCAACGCCTTCCGAGCAGCGTGCCATCTATGGAAGCCGTCAGCAAGCCACATGTCAACACCGTCATTGAACACAACAATGGGCGGCAACTCTTTTGCCGACTCGTATGCTGCGGCATAATCTGAAACCGCGTTGACATCTATGGATACTCTTGACTGTGTATCACCGTTGATTTTAATATCTTCTACAAATATATCTTTAATAGTCATAATTAACTCCATGAAAAAAGTCGATGACAACCAACGAGGGCTGCCACCGACCAGAGGTTACTTGATACTTAGGCGGTTGCCCCTATCTTGCAGAATAGCAAAATCAAGTTCCTTGCCATTCTCTAGTGCTTCGCGGATTTTATTCTTATTAGGTTCAAGCCTCACGACTGAGAATTCGTGGGGGACTTCACCATGAATATCTAGTGGCTGTTTGCCACCATTGCCAGCAACAGTAACGCGATAGCGATCTGTTTCTAACTTCTTTATTCCAAGTTCAGTCAAAGCAATTTTCAACCTGTTTGCTAAAAATGCTGCGGTACTAGAGTCCGTTCTAGCACGAGCAGCCAAGCGATCTGCCTCCGCCTTCCTTGTGGCAGACCTTGCCTTTAACTCAGTAATAAATGCAGCATAATTATCTACCTTATTATCTAAGTCATCTTGCATCTCAGAAATCCAAGTGCTGATAGCATTCTCAATTTGCGGATCTTCCATGTTCCCGCCGCATTCTTGAATCAAATCATCAAGCACAACCATATTATCTGTAATTTCTAATAGGGTACTCAAAACGGAACCTCCGAATCTGGTGGTACTGTTTCTTGTTTAGCAGCAGATACAGCAGACTCAAGATCTCCTGTATTCACAGGCACTATGTCAGAATAATCCTTGCCGTTCTGTGATTTTTTCCACTCAACATTGATAGCTAACTTTCGACCAATAAGATTTGTTTCTGCAAACTCTGGGTCAGCAAACGATGCAGGAGTAATTCCTGCCTCGGTCATCTTCGACATATTAGCAGGAGGGTCACATTCTTTTAGTATCCTTGCGAGAACCCAACCCGCCTTGTCAGAGAGTGTCACAAATTGTGCAGCCTCTCTTGCTTCTTGATCTGCAAAGATAATCAATATCTGTGGATCACCCTTACTACTTTCAAACGTACCATTCTTACCACCATGTACAACCTTTACGATGTGTACTTGGTGCATACCAGTAGGTAGGCGTTCAGCGAAATCGCCACCGCCGTCCTCTGTTGCTTTTTCATTCCAATCAAAGCTCATAATTAACTCCTAAGTTAAAACTTTTCTACCTTGGCTGTTTCGACCACCGAACCAACCTCTTCGCCATCGAACACTTCTTTGGCATAATCTACTAAATCAACTTCTGCATCCTCAAGCCATGCTTTCATCTGTTTTCCAAATTTCACACCCGGTTTCTCAATCAAAACATCTTGAAACTTGCCAGTACGGTCTTTAATTACATGACCAATATGTTCCGTACTAATCTCCATCAAGAGGTCGAATTCATATTCGATTCCCTTGCCCTGTTCAGGTGCTAAACCAACCCTGTCAATCGTGGTTTTGCCGCGAGAATTCTCGCCAACCTTCCACTCGGTTTTGGTTCGCATGGTTGCGATGATATGACATGGAGAACGTAGCATGGCATCCACAAGTGATCTCTGCCTAGGCGTTCCTTCGCTCCAAGCAGACCAAGTGTTTCCGCGATACTTTGTTTTGGCAAGATTATCAATCTCTGTCAATAACTCCTGCCACGCATGGGTCAAACTGTCAATGATTAGAACATCATAATTTGATCCAGCGTCATTGATTGCTGCGACATAGTGGTCGATGCTTCGACCCTCTAGTTCACAAACATCAAACCCAAAACGATCTGCGTACTTACTAGCACTGCCACGTTCTGTATCAATGACGGCAACCTTTTTACCAAGTCCTCCTGCAACAGCAAGAGCCGTGTATGTTTTTCCTGCACCCGCAGGGCCAAAAATTGCAGCACGAAGTTTCGACTGCTTCTTAGTGGCTTTACTAAATTTTCCCATATGAACCTCCTTTGGTCGTGGGGAATCACCCCGCCAACCCCCGAAGGGGTCAACGAAGTGAAAGGATAGAACGACACGACCGTCTAATCCTAAGAAAAGATTATTATGCCCAGAACAACTAGGCTAGTTACCACAAAATAACAAGCGAAATAAGACACATATAGTCCAATTTCGCTTGTCTTGGTGTGGCTTGTTTTATTGGTCGTGTCCAACATACCTAATAGTATGACAGAAAAGTTCACAACCGTCTACTGGCAGCAACGATTATTTTGCGGGGATTGCTTCTACCTTGATACGTTTGCCCTCGGCGTAGAAACGTAACCACATAGCACCAATCGGTTTAGGAGGCCCCCCGCGTTCAATATGCCAGCCGCCAAAGCCATCCATATATTCATCTTTATATGTTCCAATTCTTACATGGAGTTGTTCGTCCAGCCCAATTGTGTTGTTCTCTAGGATTCTTTCTCGTGCAACTGGCACTACCCACTGATCGTGTGTATGTCCACCACAAACAATGTCTGCGTCTGGGAGATACACCGCTAGTCTGGCTGTCTGGATGACTCCGCGTGTCACTGGCCCGCCACCACCAGAGCCGTGGAAATACTTCATGTTAAACCGTTGACCCTTTTTATTCTTTGTAAAGCAAAAGCGTACCCAACCACCATAACCGCCAGCCTGAACATGATGTCCAGACATAGTGGACATCCGTTCACAGGTACGTTCAGTAAGATCTGTTTCATGACATTTCAGTATGGATGTCTCGTGATTTCCCCTGCCAACTACAACAAAGTTCTCGGCGTATGGTGCATAAAAATCTGCTGCACACTTAACCAATGAATCTATATATTGACCCTCTTGTTGTTCGGGTCTACAAGCAGAAAGATCTGATCTCCTGTCCCACTTGCCTTGCATAGCACAGTGCATGTCACCGACATCTATGATGCCAGCCTTGCGTTTAACTGCGAGCTTGAGATGTTTTATTTCGAGTTCTTGGTCAGCGTGTGCGTTGTCGTGGTGTCGATCTGATGACAATAAAAACCATTGCTCCCATCCACCGTACCTCTTTATATCAGTCCTTACCACATGGACGTTTCTCTGCGGATGCGTTACAGTAAAGGGAAGTTTTGTCATTTTTTTCTACTTATGTTATAGCGGCTGTCATGCTTGCATCAAGAAGAAGTCTGCCACCATAAGATGTGACAGAGCAACCGCCCAGAGTTGATGATCCAGTACGAGTATCTACGACTCCGCCATAGATGATTATCTCATCTCCAATACTTATTGGCGAACCTATGTTTCCTGCGAACCTTGTACTCCCACCATACTGTGTCAATGTGTTGAACAACTTTGCAAGCATACGCACCCTTGACGATCCAGAAACATAGATAACTGAATTCTCATTGTTCGTGTAATTGATGGTAACATTTGCATCTACTAGCGTTATCGCAGCACCACCATCATTTAATACAGCAGTACCACCACTGCATCTTATGACCGCGACATCATCATCAGCAGTAAACTTAACACGCCTACCATGCGCATCTATTCTAGTAACGTCTGCCGTTTGCAATGCGACAGTACCTCTTGTACTCATTATAGTTGCATCGTACTCACTCTTAAAATGCACCGTGTCGTTGGTGGCTGCATCCACGATCCTCAATTCTGTGTTGGTGCCGACACCGTCGTTTAGTGATACATATATCCCGGCATGAGCAGAGGCCAGCGTAAACGTGTCAGCCACCACCTCAATGAATGCGGAACTGCTGCCTATTGTGCCTTTGTAATTCTTGCCAATCTTGCACGATGCGCAGGTCAATGTACCAGAGGTAGCATCGACAGAACCAGACCCAAACAACGCGATATCGTTCGCGGTTGGATTAACCCCCGTAGACCAGTTTAAAGCATTAGATAGACTGCCACTCGCTGAACCCTGCCATATGACCCTTGTCGCTGTTGTAACTACGATGTTGCAGGTCTTGCTGGCATGTTCTTTTGTGGCGAAAGATGTATACCCGCTGGCTGTGCCTGAAACAACGCCATCAACAGAAGCGACCAGGAGAAGCGTGCCAGATCTTCTAAGTATGGCATCAACTACTAGATCCTTTATGTCAATGACTACGTCGCTCGAGACACCACTGCCCACGCTAAATGTATAGGTCGGCTGCGTTGTCTCAGCGTTACCAAATGCACCCGCGCCGCCTGTCCAGGATACGCCGTCCTCGGACTCAGCCCAATCCGCCTCAGTCTCAACGAAGTCCTCGTTCAATCTTGCAAGGGTAACAGTCTGCGTAGTTGTGCCAGCACTGCTGACATATTCGAGGTTGAGATTTGCCTCAGTGATATCTGCGGGATTCGTAATGCCTGAAACGTCAAAAGATAGGATCGCATTGTATTTGTAGAATGTCCCCAACATATAAATAGCACCCACGTTGAATTGTGTAGACGACCCATCATTCTGCGTAGATCTGCGCTCGTTGAGATAGGTATCTTTATTGGTGTAGACTGTTGTTGTGGTAGCCATCAGGAGATTGTCACGACTCTGCCAGCGTCATACCTAATCTGGCCACCTTCACAATTTATGGGATTTGTATAGACCGCGTTGCTAAGACCTGACCTCTCGTCCAATATTCCTTGCTCATGGATCGTACAGGTGCCGATTGTATATGTTGGAGATAATGAAAGCCTACTATCAAATAAGTCGGTATATATAGTTAATGTTGTTATTGTGCATGCTGCGGTAGGATTCCACCGAACCTTTCCGGCATAAATATCAAAGGTTGTAATTGTCCCAGAATCAAGAGAACAAATACACTCCCCGCCAAACATCGTGGTGGTGGCTATTGCTTCATTCATCTTAACTATGCCCGAATCCATAGTAAGATTTGCGCTTGTCATTGTTGTCCCATCCGCGATGACCAGTGTCACGCCACTTGCACCAATCTGTTCAATTGTTGTAAGCTCTTGCGTAGAGTCTACATTTATTGTGCCTCGACCCCCCAAAATCCTAAGCGTGGTAATGTTGTCAGCCCCTTCGCCATATAAATTTAGCGCGTTGTCATTTGTGGATGTCTCTTGCACTGTTACCGTAGTAAAATCACCTTCGATATAACAGGTATCGCCTCGACCCGAATAGTCGAAGGCTGTCGCTGATATTTGCAGTTTTGTTCCACTTGATCCAATTGATCCAGAATATTGTGTTCCTACAGTGAGTTGAGCGAGTATGACAGCATTCTGATCATCGCCACCAATGTCTACACTGCCGCTAACAATGAATACTGAGTCTCCAGAAACTGGCACTTGTGCTGGTGACCAGTTTGCAGTAGTACCCCAATCACCATCGGTTGCACCTGTCCATGTGATGTTAGTTGGCATTTATTTAACCGCCTTCCATTTGTTTAGAGGACATGCCTCAGATTTTAATTTCACCTTCGCTGCAACAAAACATCCGCAGCCACCTTTTTCTTCTACGCAAACACCAAAGTCATAAATTGGACATCCCAAGCATAACGCTTTTCTTTCTGCCATTGTTTCTTCATCCGCAGCATCAACGCCTAGTTCTGATTTTAGAAGTTTTGCACCACCTTTAATCAAACGCAACAAACCTTTCTTGGCACATGACGAACAACCACTATTCTTTTTGTCCACCGACTTCTTAACATTTTTCTTGGACTTTTTTCGCACTGTCTTTTTTTGTGCAACTTCTTCTTTGGTATTATTATCTTCGTCTATTTTTACAACACCTACCACTTCTATGGAGTCATCGTAAAGAGAAACAGTACCACGCCGCCTACCATTATTGCCAGACCATAATAAGTCAACATCTTTAATCTTATTTTTCATGATACAGAAACCGCCTGATCGTAGATATTCCAGGGACCGCATGATGAGGGATCTTGGCACTCGCTGTTTTCACAGGTGAAGTGTGCGGGGGCTGATGTATCTAGTGTATACGTTTGATTTTGTGGGCAAACACTTTTGTCGATAACACCCACATCACATCGACAACTTGTTATTCCTGTGCCATCAGCAAGGAAGTGCATCACCCAAGTATCTGGTTCTGAAATTATTGGCAAGGTTCCAACGCCACAGGTTCCACTTGCAGCATCCTCATGGTACGAGTATTCGGATGCCATGTCGGGTATTGCAATAATTCGCAGAGTGAGTGACCACTTAAATGTTCCATCGACATCATTATAAGTAACCGTATGAGAACTACCAAGGATTGATTGATCTGTCACTCCGTTCAATGCGTTGCATTCTAATCCCACGCCGCCACCGCCAACATTTCCGCTTCCGCCGATTACATCACTCGTCAACGCGGTTGCACTGATTCCCTTTCCAATAGCGTTTATGCAAGCCACTGGGAACGGTGCATCATTTCGTACTGGGATGATACAACTATAACCATCATAGTCACCACCAGTAAAGGATATTTGGACTCCACTACCCCCCGCGTTTAATAATACATCTGTAGGGCTTCCCGTTGTCCCATCGTGCGAGACACTAAATGCGTTTATGGGATCAGTGTCTATAGTTGTGCTGCAACTAAGATCAGCCATAGGTTCAGTTTCCCAATCTTGAGAGACAACGTATATCCCAACAGTAAAATCTGGTGCTTCCATAGTTTCACAGGTTGGGTGTCCGCCCCCTCTGTCGCAGCACGTTGCAGTAGTTTCTCCGAGTTTTTTTATGTACCAACAGTTTTCGCCACAAGTGCAATCTACTCCATCTGGCTGAAACTCCACAAATCCATCAGATAAGTGCCACTGTGGACGCGCCTCAGAAAGTGCTTGGGTGGGGTCAAAAACAATTGACAAGTCAACATCAAACTCCCAGAAATAGTTATTGTCGAAGTAGTAACAACTACTTCCTGGGAAACATGGATCTGGATCAACTTGGCCCGGTACCTCATTGCCCCATTGAACTGCTCCACCATACTGGTGACCACTTGCCCCAATCGTACCAGTAAATGTCGCCGTGAAATTACCGCACTCCGCGTAACTTGCAGCGAGACGGCACGTAGTATTTATTGGATCACAAACCGTACAATCCGTTTTGCAATTACCGCATGGATGATCGCAGCATTTCAGTCTAGGGATCATGTGCAGGTCCCATCGTGCGAGTTAGCCATACTGAATACTTCTCTGATATTCCCATCTTCGTCTCTAACATGAAACATCAATACGACCACATCAATAGTCCCAGCATCTCCTGACGTTCCTATTGGCATCATCTCGAATTCTGACGCTGTATATTCTGCGGCATCCACCGCCACACCGGGGCCAACATCTGCCGCAGTGTTGGACATCTCACAAGTGTTCAAAGCAGTTGTACCCGACCTTCCGCCAGTTTTCACACCGAACGAGCTGGCATTATCCAACTCTACCTCTGACCATGTATAGTTGTATCTGTTGGACGTTCCACCAATTGCAGTTGACGCTGTTATCTTTGCTAAAAAGTATGGTTTGTGGATTTTATTTGCACCACTCTCCCCAGTTCTTGCTATTGCTTCATGCCACTCCAACATCCTCATGAGCCTCTGCCACATAAGCGGAGTTAATTTGCCAAGCCCTTTTGAGATGGATGGATATTTGCTCATGTAATAATTGGCAAAAACGAGAAACTGGTTGTATTCTTAAATGGCTGCTTAAAAAACACATCCAGCGTCGGTGTTGCCGTAGAAACAACCTTTGGATTTCCGTCAGGATCTGGGTTTGGCATTTGTCGTAGATGAAACCACTTATCCCACGCCAGTTTGTAAGTCAATTCATACAAATTTGTGCCAATCTTTTTAATGTCAAGACCCATAAAGACCACTGACCCCGCGTCAAAGCCAAGCCATGCTTCTGTGTTTCTCTTTCCAGTAAAACTTAGCGCCGCTCCTGCGTTTAATGCGTGAGTTGTTATTGTCCCGGTTATAGATATATCTGCGGTTGGCAAGAAGTGTGTTACTGGATGCCCCCCCTCATGTATCTCCGTCCCTCCAATATCTGTCCTTGCCGGATTGTCTTTGCTTGCGGGCATAGTAGGATCACTTTTCCACGCATCAACAAGTGTCACGCCGACATTTACAGAGATGTCGGTAAAAACATCATCTACATCATCTTCTTCTTCAGAATTATCTGATCCACCAGAATCCATATAATCATCTGTGTATGACCACACCACCTCCCACGCATCCGCCCCGTCCTCTATAAGTTGCATAGCCCAACTTGAAGCAAATATTGATCCTATTTCTGGGTGTGCATCGCCAAACGAGGGCAACTGTTCATTGTTAATTATCTCACTGATAGTAAGGCTGATCCCCTCGTCATCATAAACAACAAAACTCCTTGAGCCAGTATAAGAATCTGAAGTTCTTTCAAGCGACCTTGACCCAGAAATTTCTTTAATAATAGTTGTCATATTATTACCCCGCCGCTAGACTGTAATTTTTTGTTTATATTTTTCAAGTGTGTATTTGATTTGTTTTGTGCGCTTAACTGTTTATTCATGATTGCCTGTTGCTGATTAAAACCTCCAACCTTAACAGTTCCCAATACTGTCTGTATCCCCATTAAATCAACAGAATCTTTCTTAGTGTCCTTCTTTAATTTTTTATCTGCAATATCCAACCCCTCCAAAAACTCAAACTGATTTATCATGCCTCTGCCAAACATTTGTTGCAATTCTTTTGTGCGATCTTCAAATTCGCCCTTGCTGCCACGCAGTTCTTTCTTTAGATCCTTCGCCTTGTCCTCTAGCTTTTTTGTAATCTCAAGGTCTTTTTCTTTCTGTGTCAAGAGCGCGTCCATTGCCTTAGCCTCTCGGATGAGATTCTCTGACACGCCCGCAATCCAAGCAGCCTCTATTTCTTTTTGCCTTGATGACATGTGCATAGTATCCATTGCAAACTGGGCTTCTGCAATAAAGTCGTGCATGTCTTGTGATGCGTCTTGCAATGCTTCGACAAACTCTGGGCTAATATAATCATCTTCCTTCATTGGTTCTTTTGGTTTCATTGCTTCTTGGGTTTCAACAATATTATCCTTAATGACCTTTAACTCATCCACCCATTGTAAATATGTTGCTCGAAGGTTCTCTATTCCACCCTCGGCTTCTATGTCTGCTTTTTGTTGCGACGTTCTTTTACCCCTTGCGCCGCCAATAATATTTCTGTATCTTTCTATCCAAGTTTCCCATTCGGTCGCGTCGCTCTTAAAGCCTTCCAATTTATCTTGCATTGCTTGCATCGCAGGATCCATCAGTTTAGCGGCTGGCTCTTTTAGATCATTTCCGGCATTCTTAAGGTTGGCTTTTGTTAGGTCAACAAAATCCCTAATATCTTTTCCTAAACCTGAGTTAAACTTTCCTGCTTCTGTTCCCTCTGCCACTTGATCGTCAACCCAATCAGTAAGACCCAAAAACATAAACTTTATGTCATCTGTTACGTTTGTAAACCTCGATGAATCCCAGTGAAACAAAGCGTCAAGCGCGGCAAATATTACAGCAACAGTAGAGGCAATCGCCATCAAGATGCCAACGACCGCAGCCCCCAGAACCTGAAAAACATTCCACAGTGCTTGTAGAAAGTTTCCTGTTTGTCCAAAAGCTGTTATGATCCAGCCTGTTGTACTTGCAGTGGTCAATAATATATCATTCAGTTTTGAAACACTAACCGCCGCATCATTTGGCCCAGTAATCATGCTATCAAACGCTAGTGTTCCTGCTACTGTTATATCTGATAAAGATTCAATAAGGTTAGAAATTGTTGGTTTGAGACGTTCTCCTATTTCGATTTTCAATGTTTCTACTTTTGACCTTAGTAGTTCCATTTGGCCAACAAGACTTTCCATCCTTATTCTAGCCATCTCTTTTGCGATGCCCTCGGCATCATTTAGATCTTCTGTCAACTGCGCTGTCTTGTCACTCATCTTTTCAAGAGCAAGGATTGCCGGCCCACCACGTTTTTGGAATATTTCAAATGCCTCTGCGACACCAATGCCACCCTCTGTAAACTTCTTCAATGCAGATATTCCATTTGCATCAATTTCTGCTGCAAGCTCTGCGAAGATGTTTTTAAGACCAGTACCAGCACGGTCTGCTTGAATACCAGCGTTAGAGAGTTGACCAAGCATCGCTGCGGTTTCTTCAAGTGTGATGCCCAGCGCGGATGCTACTGGGCCAACATACCCAAACGCAGAACCTAATTGCGATACTGTTGTATTTGTTTTTGCAGATGTTAATGCCAGTACGTCTGCGACTCTTGAGGTTTCACTTACTTCTAAGCCCATGCCACGAAGAACCTGAGATGTAATATTAGCAGCCTCTGCTAACTCCATGTTTCCCGCAGCCGCGAGATCCAAGGTTCCGCCAACAGTTGCGAGTGTCTCACTAGCATCGAACCCAGCGCGTGACAAAAACGACATTGCTTGTGCAGCCTCGGTAGCCGTAAACACAGTAGTTGCGCCAAGTTCCATCGCCTTGTCAATCATGGGCTGAAACGCCTCGTCAGATATGTCAAGGAGAATTGACCTAACCTCTTGCATCGCGTGTTCAAAGTTAGCAAATGTGGTTATGATAGATTTCAAAGCCTTTGCAAAGGCATACGCGCCGATAGCAGCCGCCGCGAACCCAACCATCGCTAAACCTTTTGTGAGTTTTGTAACCGCACCCTTAAAAGTAATGACCTTCTTCCTTGCATTCTTTAGACCCTTAGTAAGACTTCGGGTATTTGCAAGTACATTAATTTTAAGGTTGGCTATTGTTGACATTATTCTTCATCCTGAGTTCTGTTTACTAGAGTCATCATAATTGCCTTCATATCATCTTCAGTCTGTTCTTCTTCTTCTCTGCCAACAATTATGAAATCAGTGGGAGAAAACGGTTTTGTATTCTTGCCTCGGTTAACATTAGCAATAGTGCTTGCAACAATTCCTGCGTGAAGATCGCTACGCATACCACCAATAGGTTCAATCGAATGGTAGGCTGCCCATTCAGCGAGTTCGCGTGAGTCACATCTTAAAAGAAGTTCTTTCACAGTACATCCCATTGCTAAAGCCAGAGTAAAATAAAACCGCCGCTCTGGGCGGCTCTTTAGTTTCCCGCTAGTTCTTCAACATCCTCACCACTAAGACCGTTCAGTTTTTGTGCAACACTAAATATTCTATCTAGTGCAGCAGCAGATTTTTTGCCTAATGCATCTACATCTTTGGCTTCAAATAAACGGGTTCCATCTTCTGTGCAAATTGTTAACACAGATAATCTGGCTCGAATGTTTTTGAGGTTCATGTCACGATTCTTGCCCTTGCCTTCCATCATGGATTGCTCAAACATGTCTCGTTCTTGCCCAGATAACGTCCTTACGAACACATCCCCGCCCCATTCAGGGACGGAGACGAGTTCTTTGGGGAGGTCATCACATTGTAAAATGGATTTTTTGTCTAACATATTATTATGCTACCACGAAAGTCACGCCACCACTTACTTTGACTGTAAAACTTGCAGTGACTTTATCGTCAATTGCTGCTGTTGGGGAAAATGATGTAATGAATCCTTTTGCATGAATATAGTTGCCATCTGACCATTCCACTTTCCAATATCCCTCAGTGCCAGCGAGCATATCTGTTGTCATAAAGTGATGCCCTGAATCTGGATCAGATGCGGTGTCTGGATCATAAGCAACATCGAATGTAACCTCTCCACCATCATACATTCCTGCAATAAATGTCTTTGCAGTATCTGCCAGATCCGTTGTTTCTATTGTCGCAACAGAAATGCTCGGCCCAGACAATGACATTATCTGCCCGATTTCTACATTTGCTGGTGATGTGCCACCAATATCATTCCAATAAAACTTTGCTCCATTACCTGTAATTGCTGCCATATCTGAATTCTCCTAAATCCTAACTTGTGTACCAAACCGTGTAGTTACTAATAATTCGGGAAACGCCCCGATCTTCCGCAACCTGTGAATCTTCTACTAAAGCGTTGTCACCTTCATGCTGACAACTACTTACTACCACCCCTTCGCTTGTCCCCGAATAGTCCATGAGTGCCTGACGCACTTTTTCCGCTAATGTTTTTGCTGCGCCATAAGATGTCGCAATACAATCATACGACATAAACGCCCTTGTTAAACTTGTGTGTCCACCCGCACTGTTCTGGGGATCAGTATTAACAAGTTCGTATACAATTGCGGGAAAATCGTTGCCTTGTTGCCTGTGTTCAGGGTATATGCGGCTGCTAACCAAAGCAGTCACATCTGAATCCGCAATTAACACGCTTCTTAATGCTTTTTCAATAGCGGTCACTGGAACACCTCAAGCACTACCGATGATGCACCCCTAGCCTTAAATACTTCGAGTGTAATTTCTTTTTGAAGTTTCTTGACAGCCTTGCGCCAATTTTGGTCAAATGTTCTTGTCATAAACATTGTCCTTGGGAAACTTTTTAGATCTGTTGGGGCTACTTTATTTCTTTTGTCGGATCTAAGCCATCTAACATTTGCTGTACTCCAAATGTTAAAAATCTTATGTGTAGTGGAACGAGATTTAGTGCCATACTCAACAAAGTTTGCGTACCACGCATCGTTCTTTGCCCCAGGGCCAGCGTCCACACCTGTTACCCCCCTAACTATATCAAACTTGGTTGACACCTTGCTTTTAATAGACTTCTTTAGCCTACCAGTTCCCTTTGGCGCGTTTCTTTTGCCCTGCTCCCTAAATACTTTATTCGCTCTTCGCACACCCTTTCTTACAGCATTCTTTCTAATCTTCTTGTCGAGTTCGAGGAAAATTTTGTCCAACTTTTTATCGCCAGTAAGAGTAATGTTGATTACATCTTGTGCCATTACTCTGTTACCTCCTCTACACAAAAGAGTGACATTCTTTCATCTCTTTCATCTACGTTAAGGACAGAATCTATATTCAATACTCTTGAGCCAAAAAGTAGCCGTTTCTTGGGAGACACACTGGATAAATACCGCATCACAACCCTGTGAGATACCACGCCAGCCCTACCTTCGCCAATGTCTCGCTCTGAACCATTAACTGGTTCGATAGCAGCCCACACAGTGTTGTCAGTTGCCCAACTACCTGTTGCCTCGCCATATCCATCTAGCGTGGCACTTTGGCTTTGGATGGATACACGATGCCGTAATCTTCCTGCTCGTACACTCATCCTAAATCTGGTATCCGATATTGTGTCAACAGTGCATCTATTGCAAGAGGTACTAGGTGTACCTTCATGTCAACGGTTGAGCCTTCCCTGTTTTCATACCAGTGTGCAACCAAGTGTTTGATCGCCAACTTAATGCCTTCGGGTACGTCACTCGCCGCGCCATAACCAGCAACAAAAGTTACAGTTACTGCATCCATTTGACTGCGAACGCTTGGCCAATCTTCGTCTACGTCTGGTCGTACTCTCGCTGGCTTACTGTTTGCATCCACAACATACTCGCCTGATGACCATGTTTGCGTTGCGCCGTTCGTGTCAACATATTGAATGCTGGTAACACTCTGCGACGGCGATTTCGGAAGCCGTATCTCTGTTGTTGGAAACTCGTCAATCCGCAGCTCTAATGTTTGTGTGACAAATGCTCTGCCAGTGTATGTCTGTGCGTATAGAGTAGCACCAGTGATAAGACCACCAATTAAGGTGTCATCATCTGATGTGTCTACGCGCATGTGCGACTTTGCTTCCGTAACCGTCACGGGATTTGTTGCGGGATCGCTTGATACTACTACACTCATTCTTCTGGGGTTTCCATTGCGGGAGTTTTAGCGTTTGCGGTTTCTTTTTTGGATACTTTAGTTTTTCTAACAACCTTGCTTGCGCCAGATGATTTCTTTAAGATTCCACGACCAACCAAATGTTTCGCGTAACCTTCGTCTAGTTCTACAACTTTGCCAACAGGGTGAAACGATCTACCGTCTTTACCTTGTCCACATTTAATTACTTCATATTCCATATTATCTCCAAACTGGCTTGGGGGGTAGCCTAAAACTACTATGTCTCAGGCTACCCTAAATAGCCAAGGTTTTATACCGTTAACAGTTTACGCCATTAACAAGTGATGGACTGCGGCTGAAGCTGTCAAAACACCATCAGTACGGCGAGTAGCCTTAAAGCCTACTTGGTCGTTTTCTGAGTAGAGTTCATTCAAGCGTTGCAGAACAACTGAACCACGATCAGCAATCCAGTAGTAACTCATATCACCAAAGAGGATTGGTTTAAGACCAGTTGTCATTGCTTCGCAATCTTCAGAAATCGCAACTGGGCGGCCAAGAAGTGTATCAGGCGAACCCAATGCAAGTGCTGGTTGCCAAATATAAGTGCCGTCACCGTCTTTAAGTTTACGGATTGCACCAGCGACTGTTGAGTTGAACATCCATGTTGCGTTTTTGCGATAACCTTGACCAAGACCGTAGAAGTGGTCAATAAGTTCATCAGCAGTTACAGCAGCAACCGCTGCGGCAGTTGTACCCACAGCAGATCCATCGGTAACGCCAGATGGTTGAGCCGAACCTGTACCATTAACAAACGCAGTTTCTTCAAGATTCGCAAGACCACGACCGATGTTTCGTCCTAGGTAGGATGACATATCGAATACTGAGTCAAAAAGCAACTCGTTAGAGATCTTAACAATAACAGCAGCCTTATAAGCACCGAGTGATGCTTGAGCAAAAACTGGGTCTGTGCCGCCTATTGTCGCTTCTTCTGCTGCCCAAACAGCAACTGTTGCAGATGATTCAACTGGGATGTTGCGATCTGATTCGGTTGCAATCACAGTAGCAAGTTTACGCATTTGACTTTCATTGTCAAGCGTTTCGATAATCATACGTTGAACAGTTGTTTCAGTAGCATAGCCACCTTCAGAATCTGTTCCTTCTTGCAAAGCACGGACTTCGTTAGAAGTTAAACCGTTTTGACCACGGCGTAGATACGATGTAAATGCTTCACGATATTCTCGTGTTGCAAGTGGATTAGTTTCCCGATCCTCATCATCACCTTTGTCAATTGCCAATTCGGTTTTGCGATCTTCAACCTTTGCAAGTTTCTCGTTATGTGAGTCAAGGCGTTGACGTTGTTCAATGTCTGATTGCATAAGATCAGAGTCATTTAGCATTACATCAACTTTTTCACGTTGTTCAGAATTTAATTCACGACCTTCTGCGTCCGCAGCGTCAATGATGGAGCGCGCGTCTGCGATCAGAGCCGCTCTTTTTTCAACCATTTCTTGAGTTTTCATATTACTCATTCCTAAAATACGCCGTAAGCATACACAATGCAGCCACGACTATGTTTTGTTTACAAAAAACCAGTAGATCGGACTGCATCGGCAGAAAGGAATCTAATATGTCAGAATACGCGATGGACAGGCAACGGCCTCCGAGCCATAAGGCTCACATAATTCCTCACCTCTTTATACAGAGTGTGTCTAATATTTCAGCACATTTTTATCAAAAATTATCTCTGCTATTCGGAGGCGTAGTCTTATCTCTGCATCGTCATTCTTCTCTGGCTCAACGACAACTTCCTTTTTAGACAGTTCCATAGACCTAACAGCAACCTCTGTATCCTGATACGCTGGCCACGCAACTACTGAAACCTCAAGGAGTTCCACATCTTCTAATGTCCTGACCTCCTGACCATCCTCTGTGTTCCAAGAATCAGTCTCAACAATAAACCCAAAAGACATTGAGTCGATGTCACCTCGGCGTACAGATTCGACAATATCTCGTCCAACACTTGTATCGGGTGGATCTATCTCGACTCTCAATCCGTGTTCATCCTCAAATATATCTAGCGTTCCAGCCTTATTCCGCCCAATGACTTGATTTGAATCATGTCCAACTAAGGCACGAACATCGGCTCCATCGGTCAGTGTCCTTGTAAAAGCACCGGGCTTGATGACTTCGACAAAGCCGCCCAAGTCCTCGCTTCTTGAATTGAACACGGCTGCATATCCACTAATCTTAGGCTTACCACTGGCAGCACCCTCAACACGAATCTCTTTTACTGTTCTAGTTTCTTTATTGTTCATTTTTTACTCCATGAGCCATAGATCGACTCGGCTAGTCCATTGGCAGCATCTGCCGTTGTTTCGTCATACCAATTCTTTAGTTCTGCTGATGCCACCAAAGCATCACTTTCATTATCCCGCAAAATCCTCGCAAGCCCCTTCAGAGACTCATCTGCGACTTCGGATGCTTCCACCCTTACCGCAGACCTGAGAAGATCGACATCAAATCCTACGGCTTCAATAATAGGCTCTGTTATCTCCACCAAACGATCTGGCAACCTTTTTGATGCGACAGTCATTTCATCAACGAGTTTTTGTGGATTAACTCGTTTCTCAAGATGTTTTGTTGCAAACCTTCGACCAGCATTTGCTTCGATAGCCATAGCCCTATTACAAGCCTCCTTCAGCCAGCCCAAAATAGAGGGGTGAATACTTCGATCTTCATCACTCTCTTGCTCTGGTTCGTTGGGTTGTTCATTTGTTATATCTGTCATGTTTAATGGTTGTAGATATATATCGCCGCCCTCGACAGGATTTAGGTTCTCTTTGTGTCGGATCTCGTTAACACTCAAAATGCCGGAATCCCTAGCAATTTTATATGCGCTAAATCTAGCCTCAGTGTCACCTCGCAACAGCCCATCAACATTATGTTCAGCGAATACGGAATCAGCCATTACGAGCTTGCGCTTGATCTCTTGTTCCCAACGTGCTAACCAAGGCAATAAGGTATCACGATAGAAACTTAATTGCTGTGCCTCAATATTGCTGAATGTGGCATACTGAAGATCGCCAAGAGTATGGGGTGGCACTCTGTATAAACGAGCAATTTCAGCCACTTGGAACCGTCTAGTTTCAAGCCACTGTGCATCATCAGATGGTATAGAGATATTGTGGAATTTCATACCCTCTTCAAGAATGGCAACACGGCTAGAATTTCCAGCACCACGGTGTAGTTTCTCCCAACTTTCACGAAGGTTCTTCACGCCATCTTCAGACAGTTTGCCGGGATGTTCAAGAACGCCTCCGGGATGTGCAGCATTTGAAAATCTGTCTCCGCCCATCTTTTCTGCGGCAACAGTTAGTCCCAATGCTTCACGAGCTAGACGAATGGGTGACTTGCCAATTATGCCATCTGATGAGTAACTCTTAATATGTAATATCTGAGAAGGTTTCAGCACCACCCTTTGGTCGTATACATAGAACAGTTCGCCGCCATCAACTTGTATATCCATGTTATCGGGCAACAGGGGCCATAACTCTGCGGGTCTGCCAGCACCATCTCGGACGATTTCAGCATAACCGTTACCGTGCGTTAGTGCATTCCCGGTCATAACCTCCCTGAAGGTATACGATGACATCTCCGAGTTTGGTTCGTCATGCAGCAACCGCCAAAGGGTGTTCTCTCTGAATTCCTGCCGCGACCCATCAGCATTATCTTTATATACCTTTAGTGGCAATGCAGCTAGTGTTTCTGCGATAACTCTTACAGCAGCATAAACTGCGGTTATAGATAGTGCAGAGTCTGGCGTAACAGTAACCCCTGACGATGTTGGCGCACCAATCAATGCTTCTTGTAGCCATTGGGGTGGGTTGCCTAATCCTGCTCTTTCTTCTACTTCGTTTGTTTTTTCTATTTCACTCATAAAATTGTCAATCCACGATCCTCATCGTTGTAAATACTTCTTCCATCTTCACCACGTCCATCATCGTCAAGCATTGCCCTACCCAGAGCCATCACCAATGCAACTATCGGGTCGATACGTTGCAGGGAGTGTTTCTTGCTTGGTCGAATGTTTTGATTATTATCTGTTTCTATTGCCACGTTTGATGCACACCACCGCAATACAGGATGGTCGAAGTGGCACAACCTTCCTTCCGTAACCAACGCTTCAAGATAGTGACTCGGCTCAGTCATCGTCCTGAACGCCTGTGGCACTGCCGCCACAGGTACGCCTTCGTCCTCAAGTCTCTTCGCCACGAGTTTTGCATTCCACGGGTCAATCGCAACTTGTTGAACAGAAAATCTGGTACACGCATCCAAAACAGTTTGGACGATGGTTTCATGGTCAATTGTCTCTCCCGGTGTTGTCAACATATCACCATCGTCATGCCACACGTCGTATGGCACACGATCTTCCCTAGCGCGTAAAAACAGTCGTTCGTGTGGCAAGAATGTATTGGTGACGATTGCATACCTATCATCTTCCATTCGCACCACTAAAACTACGGCAGTGAGGTCGTGTCTTTCTGAAAGGTCAATACCAATCCAACACGGCAACCCTTCTGCTAATTCAATATCAAGATCTCCGTCCCTTGTACAAGAGTCCCACCGTTCCATAGAAATCCAACGGTCAGCTTGCTCAGTCCACCTGTTTAGGTATAGTCTCAAGAAAGAGTTTCTAAAACCGGGAACGTCTTTTGCCCTTTTGCATTCGCGTTCTAAAAATTCTGTGCCGATACTAATACCAAGGTTAGGATTTGCTTTTTTCCATGTTTCAGGATCTTCCCAATCGTCATCTACTCCTGCGGCGAATATTACTGGCAAGAATGCTGGATCTTCAATAATTCCATCCCGCACTTGTTCAGCGTACTTATGCACCTCATAACAAATTGTTGTTTGATCGTACCCAGCCGTAGTAATGCCGATTACGAGTGGTTGCCGTCTGGCTCCAGTTGAAGTGACCAAAGTGTCCCAAAGATCTCTATTCTTTTGGGTGTGCAATTCATCGAAGATAATTCCATGAGCATTAAAGCCATGTGCTGAATGTGCGTCTGCGGCTATACAGCGATATGTACTCTTTGTAGAGTCAACCATGATGGAGTTGCGATATAGGGTACACCTCTTGTCTAGGATGTCATCACTTTGTACAAAGCCCTTTGCCACTTGGAACACAATGCCAGCCTGATCTCGGTCAGAAGCAGCACCATAAACTTCAGCCCCTGCCTCACCATCTGCGGTCAAAAGATATAATGCTAATCCAGCAGCAAGGTGAGACTTCCCATTCTTGCGCGGAATCTCCATATAGGAAGTTCTGTACCGCCTAGATCCGTCACGCCTCTTCCACCCAAACAAGTTCCCAACAATAGACTTTTGCCAATCCTCAAGCTCGAATGGCTTGCCATTAAATTTCCCTTTGCCATGACGAAGAAATCTAGGAAAGAAGTCGATAGCGCGAATTGCCTCATCCTCATCGAACCAATGCCCCTCCTCTGCCGTTGCAGCAGGATCGTATCCGCCGGGCAATGCTTCTAGTTTTAGGCTAGTTGGCAAAGTAGGATTCCTTCAATGCTTTGTTCGCATCTTTCTTTTTTCGTTCAGTTACAGGAACACGCACCCTAGATGATGGCGTTAAGCCAAATTCTGTCTCTAGCTTGATTAAGTCTTTGTTTAACGCCTCCACAATTCTGGAGTAAGGAGATCTAATTGGATCGCCTTTTGAGTTAATGAATACATCACCCTCTTTTGCAAGCACCTCTAGTGCATCAACATACCTAACATAAGTCATACATAGCCGAGCCAGTGCTTCTCCATCAACTGATGAGATAACACCAATCTCTAGCAACTCTTTAACTAGCCTTCTCCACTGATATTTGGCTCTCCGTCCACTGACCCATGTCGGCATCTTCGGTTCACCCGGATCTACCTCAACCTCATCAGCCCTGCCCGATCTAGTTTCATTAACCCATGTTGAACCAGAGAGTTTCAGCATTTGCTTTGGCTTTGGTTTTGGACCACGTTTACCCATAGATAATTTCTCCGATTTCAATCTGTTCTTTATTCTTGCCATAACGCTTGATGTAGGCAGCCTTGTTTGCGTACCAAGCGTTGATTACTGTTTCCAGCTTTCTATTGTTTTCTTTTTCTGCCTCTTGAAGTGCAGCATCTTGGCCATTGTCAATAATAATTAACTTCCCGCCAGTTTCTTCTGCAAGGTCATTCGCTCCTGCATAGTCAGTCAGAATTATAAATGCCTTCCTTTTCTCACTGATTCTCTTAGAGTGTTTCACAACAACCTCTCTAATAGACATGCCAAGCGTAATGTCCTTTGGATCAACAGGTATCACAGCAGCCATAACCTTATCCCAATCAAAGACAATATCATTACGGCGTATCTGAGAATAGACATACGCTCTTTTTCCTGCATAGGGTGGCCCATTCACAATACGAATGTTATCGTGATTTCTTTCTTCGTTTCCTGCATCTCGAATCGTTTTCTTTTGATGACACTCTCGGCAGATACCCTGAAGGTTCTCTCTGTCGTTTCCACCGTCATCACATTTCGGGATTATGTGATCTACTTCCTCAGATGGATTATTCTTACAAACCATGCAAAACGGCTCTTCAGCAAGAACCATCTTTCGCAACCGCCTCCACGCAACACCATATCCACGCT